>Ga0214919_10001362_pt1 | contig 40276 bp, 37 predicted proteins | sample LL1503_MetaG_FD_177994 | JGI IMG/M metagenome (GOLD analysis project Ga0214919, IMG submission 177994) | Freshwater microbial communities from Lake Lanier, Atlanta, Georgia, United States - LL-1503 | ecosystem: Environmental > Aquatic > Freshwater > Lake | place: USA: Georgia | collected...
TTTTTGGTGGCTGGCCATGCTGGCTCGACGCCGCGGCCGTTGGCGAAGGTGGCTTCGGGGGGTGAGTTGGCGCGTATCGCCTTGGCGATTTCAGTGATTGCCTCTAGTGCTACCAGCACGCCGACATTAATTTTTGATGAAGTCGATAGTGGTATCGGCGGCGCGGTAGCTGAAGTGGTTGGTCGGCTGCTAAAACGCTTAGGGCAGGAAAGACAAGTATTGTGCGTGACCCACTTACCGCAGGTGGCTAGCCAGGCCGGCCATCATTTTCAAGTGAGCAAAGGCTCGACTTCAGACGGCCGAACGGTGTCACGGATTACGCCTTTATCAGCGGCTGAGCGCGTTGAAGAAATTGCGCGTATGCTCGGCGGCCTAGAAATTACGGCGACCACGCGCAAGCATGCGCGCGAGCTACTGGCCTCCTGAGCATAGAACAGAAAGGTTTTTTTAATGGGCTTCAACTCAGAACCCTCATACAGCCATGGCAGTCTAAGCAAGACCGCTGTGGTACTTGCCAATTTGGGTACACCCGACGCCCCCACGCCAGCTGCGGTGAAGGTCTATCTGAAGGAATTTTTGTGGGATCCGCGCATCGTCGAGATTCCTCGTCTGCTTTGGTGGATTATTTTGAACGGGATAATTTTGCCGTTCCGCTCACGCCAATCCGCAGAAAAATACGCATCGATTTGGACGGATCAAGGTTCACCTTTAAAAGTACACACTGAACGACAGGCCGAGGCCTTGCAAGTGGCGTTGAATTCACGTGGGCACAGCTTACGTGTGGTGTATGCCATGCGCTATGGAAATCCTAGTTTGCCTAGTGTCTTAGACCAGTTGAAGGGTGAAGGCTGCGATCGCATTTTGGTTTTGCCTGCGTATCCCCAATATTCGGGAACGACAACCGCATCGATTTTTGACCGAGTTTTTTCACACTACACCCAAATTCGAAATGCACCAGAGCTTCGTTTCATTAAGCATTATCACGATGATGATGCGTATATCGAAGCGCTCGCTTCCACCGTGCGTGCGCATTGGGAGCAGCATGGGCGGCCAGATAAATTAGTCATGAGTTTTCATGGTGTGCCGAAGCGGACGTTGCTATTGGGTGATCCCTATCACTGCGAGTGCTACAAGACGGCGCGTTTGGTGGCGACTAAATTAGGCTTGAGCAAAGACGAGTATCTCGTCACCTTTCAATCACGTTTTGGAAAAGCGGAATGGCTGCAACCTTACACTGCACCCACGCTGGTTGAGCTGGCTCAAAAAGGGGTGGGTCGCGTGGATGTTATCTGCCCCGGATTTACCAGTGATTGTCTGGAGACACTAGAAGAAATTTCTATCGAGGCGCGTGAAGACTTTTTGGGCGCCGGTGGTAAGGCTTTTCATTACATAGCTTGCTTGAATGAGCTTCCACAATGGATAGACGCGATGGCAGCGATTGTTGAAAAGCACACCTTGGGCTGGCCTACGGGTTCAGACCCAGAAAGCCATCAGCGCTTGCAGAAAGATGCCGACATTGGAAGAACGCGCGCTCTTGAGCTAGGCGCGACGGATTGACATAAATCATCCGTGACATGAATCGGGGGCCTGTGGCCCCCGTTTTTTTGTGTATTTCACCAGACCCGCTTGAAAAGCCTTATTCAATCCCCATATGCTGCCCAGTGTTATTGCAAGTAATTGATTTAGTTGGAGAACTTATGAATCAAGCAGAATCGCAGCCGGGTCAGCAAGCTGGCCAGACTGAACCTGAATTGCCTAAAGATTTGGCAGACAACGCGACCTTTACCGCCGATGAGCTAGCTCAGCAGGCGATGGAAGGTGGGCTAGACCTGGGTCAGCGATTGACCGAGGCCGAAGCCAAACTGGCCGAGATGCAGGATGCGTTTTTGCGCGCCAAAGCTGACGCCGAAAATATTCGCCGGCGCGCTCAGGAGGATATCTCCAAGGCACACAAATTTGCGATCGAAGGTTTTGCTGAAGCCTTGTTGCCTGTGAAGGATAGCCTTGAGATGGCTCTCAAAATCGAGGTTCCGTCGGTTGAGTCGCTCAAAGAAGGTGTGGACATGACCTTGAAGCAGCTGGTTGCCGCGTTTGAGCGAAATCGTTTGGTCGAACTCGATCCTAAGCCGGGTGAGAAGCTCGACCCGATGAAGCATCAGGCGATTTCTATGGTGCCCTCTGAGCAAGAGGCCAACACGATAGTGAGCGTGCTGCAAAAGGGTTACATGATTTCCGATCGTTTGTTACGGCCGGCATTGGTGACGGTGTCGCAGTAGTTTCTGCTTCTTGAAACTTCAGCTACACGCCGCATATTAGAACTATCGACAGATTCAGTATTACAGACATTGAACTAGTTATTTAAGGAAAACATCATGAGCAAGATTATTGGCATTGATCTGGGAACGACGAATTCCTGTGTCGCCATCATGGAGGGTGGTCAACCGAAGGTTATCGAAAATTCGGAAGGCGCACGTACCACGCCGTCTATCATCGCTTATCAAGAAGATGGTGAAATTCTCGTTGGCGCACCTGCTAAGCGTCAGGCGGTGACCAATCCTAAGAACACGCTGTTTGCAGTCAAGCGCCTGATCGGTCGTAAGTTCGATGAAAAAGAAGTGCAGAAAGACATTGGTCTGATGCCTTACGAAATCATGAAAGCGGATAACGGTGACGCTTGGATTTCGGTGCGCGACAAAAAACTAGCGCCACAACAAACTTCTGCGGAAATCCTCCGCAAAATGAAGAAGACCGCCGAAGATTATTTGGGCGAAGAAGTTACTGAAGCCGTTATTACCGTACCAGCTTATTTCAATGATGCGCAACGTCAGGCAACTAAGGATGCAGGCCGTATTGCGGGTCTGGATGTCAAACGCATTATCAATGAGCCGACCGCAGCCGCACTGGCTTTTGGTTTAGATAAAGGCGGTAAAGGCGATCGCAAGATTGCGGTGTATGACTTGGGCGGCGGTACTTTTGACGTGTCGATCATTGAGATCGCCGATGTAGATGGCGAGATGCAGTTCGAAGTACTTTCAACTAATGGCGACACTTTCTTAGGTGGTGAAGATTTCGATCAGCGCATCATCGATTTCATTATTGATGAATTCAAAAAAATTAATGGCGTAGATTTATCCAAAGATCCGATCGCTTTGCAGCGTATTAAGGCATCTGCTGAGCGTGCCAAGATTGAATTGTCGTCATCGCAGCAAACTGAAATTAACGAGCCTTACATTGCGATGGCGAATGGTGCTCCTATGCACCTTAACTTAAAGATGACTCGCGCTAAGCTCGAGTCCTTAGTTGAAGAATTGATTTCCAAAACGATCGAGCCTTGCCGTATTGCGATTAATGATGCGGGCGTCAAAGTGGCGGACATCGACGACATCATTCTGGTCGGCGGCATGACTCGTATGCCGAAGGTACAAGAAAAAGTTAAAGAATTTTTTGGTCGCGAACCGCGCAAAGATGTGAATCCTGATGAAGCTGTGGCCGTAGGTGCTGCGATTCAGGGTTCGGTACTTTCCGGTGATCGTAAAGATTTGTTGTTGCTGGATGTGACGCCGCTGTCATTGGGTATTGAAACCTTGGGTGGTGTGATGACCAAGATGATCAAGAAAAACACCACCATTCCAACGAAATTTAGCCAAGTGTTTTCTACCGCAGAAGATAACCAGCCAGCGGTCACGATTAAGGTGTACCAAGGTGAGCGTGAAATGGCCACCGGTAATAAGAGCTTGGGTGAATTTAATCTCGAAGGTATTCCACCCTCACAGCGTGGCACACCTCAAATTGAAGTGACGTTTGATATCGATGCGAATGGTATTTTGCACGTAGGTGCAAAAGACAAAGCGACCGGCAAAGAAAATAAAGTCACCATCAAAGCGAATTCCGGACTCACGGAAGATGAGATACAGAGTATGGTGCGTGACGCTGAAGCGAATGCTGAAGAAGACAAACGCTTAAAAGAACTCGCCGAAGCGCATAACCAAGGTGATGCCTTAGTTCATTCGACTCGCAAAGCGCTGACTGAGCATGGCGACAAGCTCGAAGCAGGTGAGAAAGAAAAAATTGAAGCAGCCATTAAGGATCTTGAAGACGTGTTGAAAGGTGCTGATAAAGCAGCGATTGATGCCAAGGTGGAAGCGCTCTCGACAGCATCGCAAAAGCTGGGTGAAAAAGTGTATGCAGATATGCAAGCACAGCAAGCGGCAGCAGGTGCGGCTGCTGGGGCAGCACCCGGTGAAGCAGCTGCAGGCGCTAAGCCCGCCGAACACGATGTGGTCGACGCGGACTTCAAGGAAGTAAAAGACAAATAATTTTTCCCTCGTCATGCAGCTAGTCTGCATCGACGACGCCGGGCTGGAGCGCTGTATTGCCTCCTGCCCGGTTTTTTGTATGGATATGTGAGATGGCTAAACGAGATTTTTACGAAATACTTGGCGTAGCAAAAAAAGCGTCAGACGATGAGATCAAGAAGGCGTATCGCAAGCTGGCGATGAAACACCATCCTGATCGAAATCCCGATAGCAAGGGCGCTGAGGATAAATTCAAAGAAGCCAAGGAAGCCTATGAAATGCTTTCCGATCCTCAAAAGCGCGAAGCGTATGATCGCTATGGCCATGCAGGCGTCGATCCGAATATGGGTGGCGCTGGTGGCGCAGGAGCGGGCGGATTCTCGGATGCGTTTGGCGATATCTTTGGCGATATTTTTGGCGGTGGCCGTGCGCGCGGTGGGCCACAAGTTTATCGCGGTGCCGATCTTCGCTATAACTTAGACATCACACTCGAGCAAGCGGCAAATGGTTTTGACACCACGATACGCGTGCCTTCGTGGAATGAATGCGATACCTGTCATGGTTCCGGTGCTAAGCCAGGAACCTCGCCGACCACGTGCGGTACTTGTGGCGGCCATGGTCAGGTCCGCATGCAGCAAGGTTTTTTCAGTATTCAACAAACCTGCCCCAAGTGTCATGGCACAGGCAAGGTGATACCTGATCCGTGTGGCGGCTGCTCTGGTTCTGGCCGCATAAAACGCAATAAAACACTGGAAGTAAAAATCCCCGCAGGTATTGATGACGGCATGCGAATTCGCTCAACCGGTAACGGCGAGCCGGGTATGAACGGTGGTCCAACCGGTGATTTGTATGTCGAAATTCATATTAAGCAGCATGCCGTATTCCAGCGTGACGGTGATGATCTGCATTGCGAAATGCCAATCTCATTTGCGCGAGCCACATTGGGCGGTGAAATTGAAGTGCCCACCTTAGGTGGAAAAGTATCGTTCACTGTGCCTGAAGGTACGCAAACTGGAAAAACTTTCCGATTGCGTGGCAAAGGTATTAAGGGAGTGCGATCTGGCGTGCCAGGTGATTTGTTTTGTCATATTTTGATTGAGACACCGGTCAAGCTGACTGACAAGCAGAAAGAACTCTTGGAGGAATTCGATAAGTTGACCGAAGCGGGCGGTGCCAAACATAGTCCGCAGAGTAAATCCTGGATGGATAAAGTCAAAGAATTTTTCGAATAACTCACCTGAAACAGTGTCATGGCTGGAGCAAATGTCGCATAGCGAAACCCCATATTTCGCTTCACGCCATGCATCACATAAATTCGCGCCGCAGAGCCGTGCTGGCGGTTCATAAAATTCGCAATAAATCAGACTCTCAGTAAGAAATTTCTTGCTGTTTTCAGATTTTTCTCAACACAAAGCAGTACCACGCCGCATCTTCCTGAATCATCACGAACGCATTCGTGTTTTGATTTATCTACGCATTGCTTTTACCTCATGACAGATTGAGAAATTTGATTTGCGCTTAGCCGCATCATCTTTCCCTTGTAGAGTCTGCGGTATATGGAAATTTTCAAGCGTGAGCCTATGAAAATTATCCACTCTGCATGACTTCAGGCTAAAGCAATGAAAGAAAAATTCATCTCTTCCTACTTATTCCAGCTACTGGTTAGGTATGTAAAAGAGAAACGAGATAACGAATTTGAGTAAGCCTTAGTACGCGTCTTGATTGGCTTAGTATTAATTTATTATTTCAATGATCTCCAATTTTCCCAACCGCAGGGAATTGCAGTCAATACACTGAATTTAGTTTTTGTCCCGTCCTTATTTGTTATTGCTGCCGTGTTGATGGCTGCATGCGTTTATTTTTGGCCGGGTGACAGACCTATCAGACGCATCTTGTCCATATTATTGGATATTGCTTCCTTAACTTACTTGCTGCTTGTGGGTGGTAGTCACGCTGCACCGCTCTGTTTTTTATATCAGTGGATAGTTATTGGCTACGGATTTAGATTTGGAAGAACCTATTTACTCATCGCCCTGGTTTTGGCGCTTAGCGGATTTGGATTGGTAATCGTGGTAGAGCCGTATTGGCAGGATGATCAAGGTCTGGCTCTTGGCCTGTGGTTGGGTACCTTATTGATATCCATGTATTCAAGTACATTGATTGGTCGTCTTTACAAAGCGCTTGAGCGTGCAGAGGAAGCAAATATTGCCAAAAGGCAGTTCATTTGCTCGGTGAGTCATGAATTGAGAACGCCTTTGAATGCCATCATAGGCATGATTGATTTGATGCGAAGTACGCAGCTCGATCGTGACCAAATCGAGATGCTCGATTGCCTCACCGCGACGTCGCAAGTCATGCTTGCCCAGATCGAAGATGTCTTAGATTTTTCAAAAATAGAAGCGGGAAAAATGTCGGTCGAATCAGTGCAATTTGACCTGTATAAAATAATTCAAGGCATTCTGGATATTTTCCGCTACCGCATCGATCCGTTTCAAATTCATCTTAGTTATAGTATCTGCTCAGACGTCCCATTTCAAATTAATGGCGACCAACATCATCTAAGACAAATACTGGTCAACTTGATTGGCAATGCTGTCAAGTTCACCGAACAAGGAAGAATCTCCCTTGGTGTAAGCCTCGTAGAAAAAACGCTAGGTCAAATACGACTACGATTTTCAGTCAAAGACACTGGGATTGGTATTCCAACGTCTGCTCAAGACAAAATATTTGAAAGCTTTACGCAAGCGGACGAATCAACTACACGCCGCTTTGGTGGAACTGGATTAGGTACGACTATTTGTAAACAATTAGTTGAATTGATGGGTGGACAAATAGGGTTTAACAGTATTCAAGGTGAGGGAAGTGAATTTTGGTTCGAGCTGGAATTTGGAATAGAGACAAAATCAGAGGCTTTTTCTTCCGAACTGGCTGTTGCCTCAATTCGTTCGCTGGTATTTAGTCCAGTGCGAAGTCAGCCTAATTTAATTACGCAAATAACGATGACTTGTGGTATCGCCCCCGAAATTTGTCAGAGCGTGCAAGCAGTCGTTGAATCTTTAGAGTACGCCACATTAGCAGGAAAACCTGTGCGGCTAGTATTCATTGATGAACCCTGTCTAGAAGGCGAAAGCCTACAGAGTTATAAAGAGCGAATAAGCTCCACCACAAAATATTTTCAGAAAATTCATGCGAATGGAAAGCTCACCTGTGTACTCATCACTAGAGACAGTGCGCTTTTGAATGAACTCAGCTATTGCATGGAGTTAATTGGTCTGTATTCCATCATTACGCTTCCTCTGGAACGCATTTCATTGATCAATGTTTTGCATGGTCACTTAATCAATATTGCGAATAGTCGTATGGGGGTGAAGCCTGCTCAAATAAGAACCGAAGGAGCAGTCATTAAATTAGCTGCCGTCACTCCGGAGAAGCAATCAGGTTACGAAATTCTAGTTGCTGAAGATAATCCTACGAATCGAAAAGTATTGCAGAAAATTTTGGAAAGAGCTGGACATCGTTGCACCTTGGTAAAAGATGGTGACGAGGCATTAGATTTGGTCGAGCGAAAATCCTTTGACGCCATCATATTAGATATGAATATGCCGACCATTCCAGGTACAGACGTTGCTAGGCTGTATAGGTTAATGCATGGTCATGCTGCTGATTTGCCCATCATCATGTTTTCGGCTAACGCTACCCCAGAAGCAAGGCAAGAAAGTTTGGATGCGGGTGCTAATGCATTTTTAGCCAAACCCATTCAAATCGACATGTTTTTAGGAACACTAGATCGTCTTGTTCAACAATTTCATGCCATTCATCCACCAATGACTAAGCCAAAAAATATATCGCATTCCAATGAAGTACTTCTGACGCGCGCCAATGAGCCCATTTTGAACATACAGGCATTAAGCGATTTAGAACACGTAAGTAAAGACAGAGCATTCTTAGATGATTTAATTATTGAATTTATTTATGAAAACAAAAAATCCTTAATTTTTCTTGAAAAAGCCATGCTGGCGGGCAACCAAGAGAAAGTTAAAGATATTGTCCACTCAATAAAAGGGTCTTCCCTAAGTATCGGCGCAGTTTCTTTAAAAATGATGTGCCGACGAATGGAGAAACTTGGGAAAGCTGATCTTGAAACCTACCCTGAAGAAATCATTCAGCAATTCAGACATGCTTTTAGTTTGTTGTGTGAGCAGTTAGAAGAGTACCGCCAGAAACGATTAGAACTTATGGAGTCATCGTAAGAAATTTTTTAAGTAGTAATTCATTCCAAAAATTCATATTTTTAAAAAATATTTATAAATCATGAAATTTTTTTGGAAAAATTTTTCTTAAAAACGAAAAAAAAGCTTTGTTTTTAAGAGAAATTAAGTAGAAATTCATTTAGTTTTTAATTTAATTTTTCAAAAAAATTAAAGCTATTAGCGTCAATAAAATTTTAAAACTAGTAAAAAAATTAATGGAGTTTTTATGAATTTTAATGAAAAATTAAACTTGCTAACGACTCAAAGTCAGATGCAAATAGAAAAATCAAAAAAAGTACAAGCGATGCTGGCCGGTTCTCTCGCTCAGCAAGATTATGTAAAGTTCCTTGTGGTTTTATATCCTATTGTTTCAAATTTTTGTCCAGTGATGGCTTTGGCTGCTGGTCACGCAGCAGATAAAAACCAAATGATAGTAAATTATCTTTACGATCATATTCTTGAAGAAAAGGGACACGAGCAGTTGGTACTAAATGATTTAAAAAGCTTTGAGGTTGACGTTACACCGATCGCTGAACTACCCGCAGTACCACCGGTACAAGCCATGCTAGCGTTTAATTATTACTCAGCGTCGCATGTTCATCCGGTCTGTGTTTTTGGAATGATGTATGTACTCGAAATTATGGCTTCAGTCTATGGCGGACGAGCAGCCCGCTCACTCGCTTCTAATTTAAATCGGCAATCGATGGAGGGGTTTAGCTTTCTTGATTCTCATGCGGATTTAGATCAGGACCATGTTATAAAGTTGCGGAATTTATTTCAATCCTTCACGGATGAAAGTAGCCAAGCCGCTCTACTCAACAGCATTAAAATGAATTTCTACTTATTTGAAAAAATAATGGATTATTAAGTTGCTGCAGATTTCGCTATCCTTCTCCTAAAAGATACGGCTGACTTGAAATAAGTCACTCGTATCTTCGCCACTTAAATAGTAGTTAATCAGTCAAGCTGCCACCAAAATATGTGATTCAGTATCTCTGTTTCGCGCTGCTGCCAACTTCTGTTCTTGTTGGTGGAGTTGCGAACGAACCAGCCTACGCATGATATGTAAGTTCTGATCATTCAGTCTGAGTGCAGCATCAACCCAAGTATTTATAATTTTTTCAAATTCTTCATATCGGATGGGATCAGTATGGCGCCGGCATTCGTACACAGATTTTGAGGAGTTGACGTGTTTTTTTTGTTTTTGCATTAGTTCAAATACATATTTTTCAGCCTCTCCTTGTGGTACCAGGATATCCACAACTCCCATTTTTTCTAAATCTTCGGCGGTGTAGGTGTTGCCACTAGTAATCAGCTCTTCAGTCATTTTCATACCTACTTTTCTATAGAGCAGTGTGTAAGCACCCATTCCAGGAAAAAGATTAAATAGAATTTCTGGAAAACCAAGCCGACAGCCTTTTTCTGCAACAATGATATTGCTTGATAGTGCAAATTCTAGCCCGCCCCCAAAAGCATCGCCCTGTAGCATGGTGACAGTTATAACGGAAGAGTTGTAGCCGCAAATTCGTTTATAGAGACCTTCGATGCAGAGTTTTCCGTAGTGCATTAACCCTTCTCGGTTACGTGTCCTGATGAGTTCCACAAATAATGCTAAATCTCCACCCAAGTTAAATACCTTTGAACGTCTGGAACCTATAACGCAATAATCGACAGGCTGCCATTGATTTTCATAAAAATACATGCCTTTGTGTTGCTCTAGTTGATGCACGCTGTGATGCAGCTCTTCAAGCATGTCAGAATTAAAACAAGGGACGCCAGTCGGATTCATGTAGGTCCATAAGGCCTTAAGTGAAGGGTTATAGTCCTGCACAATTTGCTGATACTGACGACGAGGAGCTGAGTAGATGCTCGTTGAGGCTAATGAGGAATTACGAACGACGTTGTATGTTGACATGTGATATCTCCTTTGCGTTCATTAAATGACTATTGTGGTTTCGGCCTGAATTGCTTTACATTACGCCTTGAATTAATGTTGTCTTTTCTGCTTGATTGATTCGATGAAGTGCGTTTTGTGGGCTTGCGATCCATCAAGGCCTATCAAGTGATACTGAGTCTAGAAAAATTTTGAGTAATAAAAAAAATTATTAGTAAAATTTCGATTGTTACTAACATTGATTGAATTCTTTTGCGATTAAAAATCTCAGCAAAAAATGTCAGCAGAAGCAAAATTATTTCCCGGTTCGCTGGATAGATTGGCTGGGTTACAATGCGGACAATGTGCTTTGGAAGGCTGAGATGAGCGATAGAAAATTCGATAAGGCGCTACGCCAATTGGTTGCGAACAACAAGGAATGGGCCGCGTCTATGACTGCACGTGACCCCGATTTTTTTTCTAAACTCATGTCGCAACAGTCGCCAGAATTTTTGTGGATAGGTTGTTCCGATAGTCGTGTTCCAGCCAACACTATTGTTGGCCTTGAGCCGGGTGAGTTATTCGTTCATCGAAACATTGCTAATGTGGTAGTACATACCGACTTGAATAGCCTTTCGGTGCTGCAATTCGCGATCGATGTGCTCAAGGTTAAGCACGTCATCGTTTGTGGTCACTATGGATGTTCAGGTGTTGATGCTGCCATGGAAAAACGGCGCGTAGGATTGGCCGATAACTGGTTGCGGCATGTCCAAGATGTTCATCAAAAGCATGACCATTTTTTCCCAACGAGTTTGCCAGTCCAAGAGCGACGTAATCGTTTGTGTGAACTGAATGTGATTGAGCAAGTGATCAATGTTTGTCAGACGACGATAGTTCAAGATGCCTGGGAGCGTGGCCAGGATTTAACTATGCATAGCTGGGTCTATAGCCTCGAAGATGGTTTGGTTCGGGACTTAGGTTTAGCTGTGAGTGATATTGAATCGTTATCGCAGCAAGTGGCGATTAGCTTGGGGCGTTACGAACAGCAGTCAGCCTAAACATCGGTTTAGGGACTTGTTGTTGAAATTCAAGCTTTAAAAGCAATGTTCTGCGCCGGGGAACTGCCCGGTTTTAACCGCCTGAACATAGGCCACAATGGCCGATTGAATATCCGCTTGCCCCTGCATGAAATTTTTAACAAATTTCGGGCGATGGCCTTGGAATATGCCCAACATATCGTGCAACACAAGAACCTGACCAGAACAATCGACACCTGCACCGATGCCTATCGTTGGTATTTTTACGGCTTGAGTTACCTTAGTTCCTAGTGCTGCGGGGATTGCTTCAATTACCAGTAGTGAGGCACCAGCTTGTTCTAAAGCGAGGGCGTCGTTGATCAAACGTTCTGCCGAGTCAGCAGTTTTTCCTTGAACTCTAAATCCACTTAACTGATGAACCGCTTGGGGTGTCAGCCCCAAATGGGCGCACACCGGTATCCCTTGTTGCACGAGGTGATGCACGGTATCAGCTAACCATTCTCCACCTTCTAGTTTGACCATTTCTGCACCCGCGCGCATGAGTTGTGCAGCATGAGTCAATGCTTGCTCAGGTGTGCTGTATGAGGCAAATGGTAAGTCGGCTAGCACCATGGAAAAACGGGTTCCGCGAGCAACGCATGCGGTATGGTAAGTCATCTCATCCATCGTGACGGGCAAGGTCGACGCGTGACCTTGTATGACCATGCCGAGTGAATCGCCAACCAAGATAATATCGACACCGCAATTATCGACCAGACTTGCAAAGCTTGCGTCATAGCTGGTAAGCATGACGATTTTTTCATTGTTCTCACGCATTTTCGCAAGCGACAAAATGGTTGATTTTTTGCGCATTGGCTTTGCGTCTATATCGCTGGGCTTAGACATAACAACTAATCTCCGCGGCTGAAAAATTCTCGCTTGCCACGCATTCCTACGATGCGTTTCATAAGCAAATCAAAATCTTCGCTACGTTCAATCGGATTAAGATTTTCTGCATTGACCATCAGCAGTGGCGTACTTTCATATTGATGAAAGAAGCGACTATAACTTTCGCAGATACGTTCGAGATAGTTATCCGAGATATTAGATTCACTCTGAATACCGCGTCGCTTGATACGCTCAGCCAGTGTGGCTGGAGTCGCTTGTAAATAAATGACTAAATCAGGTCGTGGCGTGGCTTGGCTAAAGTGATCGTACATTTGGTGATACAGATTTAATTCATCATCAGCTAAGGTGAGCGCGGCAAAGATAGGATCTTTGTCGATTAAAAAATCGGCGATCACCGGCGCAGAAAAAAGATCAGTTTGCGCTAGATCGCGCAGTTGATTCATGCGCTGGAATAGGAAAAAAATCTGGGTAGGTAGAGCGTAGCGCGCGGAGTCTTTATAGAAGCGTTGTAGGAATGGGTTTTCTTGTGGTTGCTCTAGTAATGCTTGCGCTCCTGTCTCAGCCGCAATGCGCCGCGCGAGGCTAGTTTTGCCTACGCCTATCGGTCCTTCGACCACAATAAATCGGTATTTGTCGAGATTCATGGCACCAGATGATACGTGATTGTGATGCGAGATCAAAACCAAAAGAATGATAATACGGGGAGTGGGCTACCGAGCTTTGGCTAGTTTTTGGGTAGGGCGTGGATCACTTGATCACTCATCCCTTTTACATAGTCGCTAGCAAACCCTTGTCCGGGAATTAAAACCTTAGGATCGAGTTCTAGTAAAGGCAATACAACAAAGGCGCGGGTAGTCATGCGTGGATGTGGCACGACTAAGGTGGTGCTAGAAATTGTTAATTCGCCGTACAAGAGCAGATCCAAATCCAGTGTGCGGGGAGCATTTCGAAAGGGTCTTTCACGGCCGAAAGATAATTCAATTTTTTGTAACTCAGCGAGTAGAGATTCAGCGCTTAATCGGGTATCTACTCTGGCGACAGCGTTGACAAAGTCATCACCGGTAGCATCGATGGGGGCGCTCCTAAACAACGATGAATGACTATGTAGTTGAGTGTGCGGCAGACGGCTCAAGGCGGCGAGCGCAGCATTCACATTGTGTAAAGCATCCCCCAGATTGGATCCTACACCGACGTAGGATGTGACGGATTCCATCAGCTACTTTCGGCTTTCGGCTTGCTGCGATTACGCCCACTACGTCGACGACGTTTTGTGGTCGGAGAATCTGAATTTTCTATGGGCTTTTGATTCAGCAGCGATTCTCTACCGCCGCCATCGGCTTCCATGAAATCAGTCCACCATTGACCAATTTCTTCGTCTATCTCACCCGAGGCGCAGCGCAAAAGCAGAAAATCATAGCCGGCGCGCATACGCGGGTGTTCCAATAATTTGTAAGGAGATTTTCCAATGCGGCGCTCGAAGCGTGGTTGCATTGCCCAGATGTCGCGCATATCCGTGGCGATGCGTCGTTGCAGTGCCAGTTTTTCAGTCTGACCATCAAGTACGTCATCCGCCGCGAGATGCAGCGCAGGAATCGGATACTCACCGGCGGCTCGATAAGCTTCCCACTTTTCTAGTACTTGGTGCCAGAGAAGTGAAGCAAACAAAAAGCCAGGAGATACCGATTTACCCTGACGGATCCGCTCGTCAGTATTTGCCAGAGCGAGCGTAACGAATTTTTCACCTAAAGGCTGCTCTAGTACGACATCGAGCAATGGCAACAAACCGTGATGCAAACCTTCTTTGCGCAAGCGTTGCAAGCAAGCCATGGCATGCCCGCTCATTAACAGCTTAAGCATTTCATCAAACACACGCGCAACGGGAACGTTGTTGATCAGCGGTGCCATCACGGCCATAGGCTGGCGCGTATCGGGTGCGATTTTAAATTCGAGTTTGGCCGCAAACCGAACAACGCGTAATAAGCGCACCGGATCTTCGCGATAGCGAGCTTCCGCAGCACCAATAATGCGCATCGTATGATTGCGAATGTCTTTCATACCGCCGTGATAATCGAGTACCAACTGTTCAGCAGGGTCGTAATACATGGCGTTGATGGTGAAGTCGCGTCGAGCAGCATCTTCGTGTTGCTCGCCAAAGGTGTTATCGCGCAGTACTCGTCCGTGGGCATCCTTCTGGGCCTCGTCAGTGGAATTGCCTCGGAAGGTAGTGACCTCGATGAGATCTTGTCCAAACATCACATGCACAATTTGAAAGCGACGCCCGATAATGAATGCGCGTCGAAACAGTCGGCGGATTTCTTCCGGCGTAGCATCGGTGGCGACATCAAAATCTTTGGGCTTCAAACCCAGCACTAAATCTCTGACGGCGCCACCCACAACAAAGGCCTTGAATCCCGCTTTTTGCAGCGTTTGGGTAACGCGAATAGCGTTCGATGAAACATCCTCAAGCTGAATGCCATGCTCTTCCGGCCCAAATATTTTAGGTCGAACGTTTGCTGCTTGGCCGGTGCCTCCACCCAACATTCGGCGGATAAATTTCTTAATCATCGAATAGCTGAAGAATGGGCCAGTTATGTAGCTCGGCGTGCGCTCGCAGGCTGGCGTTAGGGTTGGTCGCTATGGGATGAGTGACTGCCGATAGCAAGGGGATATCGTTTTGTGAATCGCTATAAAACGTGCTGCGTTCGAAACCACTTAGTGTTTTCCCTAGCGAAGCTAACCATTCATGGATATTCACCACTTTGCCGTTACCAAAAGGTGGCGTTCCTATCAATCGACCCGTGACTTCTCCGCCCTCAGCTAATTCAGGTTCCGCCGCTATCAAATGTTGCACACCGAAAGCTTGCGCGATGGGTGCGGTTACGAAACGGTTGGTTGCAGTAATGATGGCGACTAACTCACCGGCATTTTGATGTTCGGTTACGAGCGCCCGTGCGACCGGGTGAATGGCTGGCTCAATGATGTCGGTCATGAATTGTGCATGCCATTCATCGAGCTGTCGGCGTGGAAAACGTGACAGCGTACCGAAAGCGAATTCGAGATATTCAACCGGATTAAGCGTACCGTTTTGGTACTGCTCATAAAATGTTAGATTACGTTGGGTAAAAGAGACCGGATCGACAGCGCCAGCGCGGACCAGAAATTGGCCCCACTCATAATCAGAGTCCAGAGGCAGTAAGGTGTTATCTAAATCAAAGAGTGCAAGATTCATGGGCTAGTAGTCGCTTCGCCTGATTGCAGTAATTCCCGCAATAAGGGGAGGGTGATAGGGCGCTGGGTTTCTAGTGAGTAGCGATCCAGTGCATCAAGCATGGCCGATAGCGATGGCATGTCACGTCGAAAATGCGTCAATAGGTAGGGTAACACGCCAGGCGAAAGTGACAATCCACGCGACTCGGCTGATTTTGCGAGGGCATCGAGTTTTTCGTCGTCGGATAAGCCATGCAGCTCATAAATTAAGCCCCAACCCAAACGAGTGCGCAAATCTTCGCGTAGTTTTAATTGGGCCGGTGCTTGGTTTGCGCTAGCGACCCATGATCCGCCAGCATCTTTAACTTGGTTGTACAGTACAAAAGCGGCGATCTGATGTTCTTCCGATAGCTGATCACAATCATCTAGCAGATACATAGCTTGGTCCGCAGACCAGGCAAACTCGCTGACAGCATGCTTAGGCGTTAACAAAAGTCCTTTAGTCTCCGTATGTAATGCCTGTAACACGTGCGATTTACCAGAGCCTGCATGACCCCAGATTGTGACCATCTGCGGTTTAACGTTGATGCTGTCTTGAGTTGCTAAGCTGGTGAGTAGTGCAAGTAACTCAGCATTTTTGCCGACAACAAAATTATCCAGTGATTGTGGCGGGGTAGCGCCCCAGTCGAGCAGCAACTGCTTCATGATTGATTATAGAAACTGCTGTTCAGATAATGTCGACGTAATCGACCAAAAACTACTGAGAGTATGGCCGAGGCTGGTAGCGCTAGTAATATGCCCGTGAAGCCAAACAGCTGAGCAAAAGCGAGTAATGCAAAGATTACGGTCAGTGGATGTAGGCCAATACGCTCACCAACTAAGCGTGGGGTTAGATAAAAGCTTTCGAGCATTTGGCCTAGGCCATACACCACAGCAACCGCAATCAATCCATGCCAACCATCGAAGAAGAGTATGGCCGAAAGGATGGCCAGCGATAAGCCGATTGCGTAACCGACGTAGGGAATAAATACCAATAAGCCGGTGATTATTCCTACGGGTATGGCGACTTCGAAACCCGCAATGGCCAAGGCAACGGAGTAGTAAGTCGCCAGCAGTAGCATCACTAATAGTTGACCTCGCATGTATTGAGCCAGCAGGTGGTCAACTTCATTCGTCATTTCAGAGACTAGCGTTATCCAACGACGCGGGATCATCGTGGCGAATCGAGCGATCACATGATGCCAATCCAGCAGTAAATAAAACAGCACGATAGGGACAAGCATCAAGGTGGCCGCCCAGCCAATCACTGCACTGCTGCCTTTCCTCAACCAGTTCAGCCAGCTCAGTCCCGTGCTGTCGAAGCTAGCGAGTTGTTGGGTCAGCAGGTCTTTCAACCCCGTGCTGTCGAGCGGAAGGTTAAGTCCCGTCTGTAACAGCAGCGGCCTAACGAAGCGATCAAAGGCATCCAGCAGTAAGGGTAGGCGCTGCTGCAAGGCGGGTAGCTCGGCCACCAGCATAGGCACAACAATCAAAATCACTGCGGCTACTGCCAAGAGCAGAGCGATCATGACCAACAGCACCGACAGGATTCTGGGCAAACCGCGGGTAGTTAACCAATCCACGCCGGGATTGAGCATGTATCCAATGACTGCGGCTGCAACAAAAGGCGTCAGCACTGGGCCAAGCAGCACTAGCAATAGATAGAGCAATAGGCCGGCGGCGAGCCAGAGCAGCACGGGTCGCTGTTCAGGATTAGGAAATATCGTCATCGATACGGAAGTAAGACGGGCCCTTTTGGTAAAATACCGTGCATCAGGCGTCCAGTCATTTTTTCAGACGTTCATTCTACCTTTTCCTCCGTCATACACTCCATGTCCTCTAATTCAAAGGTCTCTCTGTCCTACCGTGATGCAGGTGTCGATATTGATGCCGGTGATGCACTGGTAGAAGCCATCAAACCTTTTGCTAAACGCACCATGCGCGAAGGCGTATTGGCAGGTATTGGTGGTTTTGGTGCGCTGTTTGAAGTGAGTAAAAAATTTCGTGAGCCTGTGCTCGTCTCGGGTACCGATGGTGTGGGCACCAAGTTAAAGCTAGCGTTTCATCTTAACCGCCATGACACCGTGGGTATTGATTTAGTTGCCATGAGCGTGAATGACATCTTGGTACAGGGTGCCGAACCGCTTTTTTTCCTGGACTATTTCGCCTGTGGACGTTTGGATGTCGCCAGCGCAACGGATGTGATTAAAGGCATTGCCGCTGGTTGTGAGCAGGCCGGATGTGCATTGATTGGTGGTGAAACCGCCGAAATGCCCAGCATGTATCCCGATGGTGAATATGATCTTGCAGGCTTTGCCGTGGGTGCGGTTGAAAAATCGAAAATTATCGATGGTAAAAAAATCCGGCCGGGTGATGTGGTGCTTGGGTTGGCATCGTCGGGTGCTCACTCCAATGGCTATTCATTAGTACGTAAGATCATTGAAGTGGCTAAGCCTGACTTGCATGCTGATTTTCATGGACGTCCATTGGCAGATGTATTACTTGCTCCCACACGCATCTATGTAAAACCTTTACTCGCCTTAATGGAAAAAATCGATGTGCATGGCATGGTGCATATTACCGGCGGTGGCTTGGTTGAAAATATTCCGCGTGTACTGCAACCCAACCTCACAGCGGTATTGCATAAAGATGCGTGGACCTTGCCGCCTTTATTTCAATGGCTGCAAAAACATGGTGGCGTTGCCGATGACGAGATGCACCGAGTATTTAACTGCGGCATTGGCATGACGGTTATTGTTAGCGCGGCGAATGCAGATCAAGCCGAAGCTGAGCTAAAGCGACTGGGCGAAACCGTGTATCGCATCGGTGAGATTCGCGAGCGCGCTGAGGGCGAGGCGCAGACCTTGGTGATCTGATACTACTCACCGTTGGTATGTAAAAAAAGACCGCATGTGCGGTCTTTTTTTTAGCCTTTGCCCAGAATCGATCAGAAAAGTATTTCCTAAAAAATCAAGACCTTTAATTGCTACCTCATTATGAAGAAAATGAAAGCCTTACTCCTGTTTCGTTGGAAGGCATAGCTAGTTAAATTTCAAAAATTGATGAATATTTATTTAGAAAATTAGGAACTAATTAGGCCGAATTGCAACTTAGAAAAGTCTATTATCTTATTCAAATTTATCATGTCTACTCCTCCTTTATCCGCTGCGAAGGTTGCAAAAGAAGAGCTACCGTCAAGTGAGTCAAGTGCCCCACCCACACAGTCGAATTACCCGACTGGTCAACTACCTGACAACGAGCTGTCCGACAGTACGCCAAGGTTGGTTACCGTGGCATTTGCTAGTACATCAGAAATCTTAAAAGAATATTCTGGCGGTGAGCGACCATCGACACCTCCTACAGACACCAGCAACCCCAGAGTGTTTACTCGTACTAATGTAAGTACTGTTTCATCTACCCATTCCCTGCACACCAGCGATTCCGTTGATGTATCGAGTAGTCAGTCAGAGTCTGTGATGACATCAGTAATTCACAGTCAATCCCGTGATCAGATCAGGAAAGAAATAATACAGAACTATGATTTTCTAATCGCTCTGATAGATGCTAAAAAGGGCAATCCAGAAGCACAGTTTTATTTGGGGACGATGTACGACAAAGGCCGAGGTGTGAAACAAGATGATGCCCAAGCGTTGAATTGGTACCGCAAGGCGGCTGACCAAGGCCATGCTGATGCGCAGTGTAATTTAGGGTTTGGGTACACCGTTGGCTTCGGTGTGAAACGAGATCAAACCCAAGCGGTGTCTTGGTACCACAAGGCCGCAGATCAAGGCCATGCTGATGCGCAGTTTAATTTGGGGTTGAAGTATGCCCATGGCAAAGGCGTCAAACGAGATTATGCCCAAGCGTTGATTTGGTACCGCAAGGCGGCAGATCAAGGCCATGCTCATGCGCAGATCGAATTGGGGTTTATGTACGCCCAAGGCCGAGCTGTGAAACAAGATCAAACCGAAGCGTTTAAATGGTACCGCAAGGCGGCAGAGCAAGGCCATGCTGGTGCGCAGTTTAATTTAGGGGTGATGAACGAAGAAGGCCGAGGTGTAAAAGAAGATCATGCCCTAGCGTTGGATTGGTACCGCAAGGCGGCAGAGCAAGGCCATGCTGGTGCGCAGTTTAATTTAGGGGTGATGAACGAAGAAGGCCGAGGTGTAAAAGAAGATCATGCCCTAGCGTTGGATTGGTACCGCAAGGCGGCTGAGCAAGGCGATGCTGATGCGCAGTGTAATTTGGGGTGGATGTACGAAGAAGGCCAAGGCGTTAAACAAGATTATGCCCTAGCGTTGGATTGGTACCGCAAGGCGGCAGCGCAAGGCCATGCTGGTGCTCAGTTCCAGATGGGTAAGATATACGCCTATGGTAAAGGCGTCAAACGAGATTATGCCCAAGCGTTGGATTGGTACCGCAAGGCGGCTGAACAAGGCGATGCTGATGCGCAGTTCAATTTGGGGTTTATGTACGCCCAAGGCCGAGGTGTGAAACAAGATCAAACCGAAGCGTTTAAATGGTACCGCAAGGCGGCTGAGCATGGCGATGCTAATGCTCAGTTCCAGATGGGTAAGATGTATGCCAAAGGTAAAGGGGTCGAAGCAAATGATGTCGAAGCGTTTAACTGGTACTTCAAAGCAGCAGGGAATGATTCTAGGGGTGCTAAGTTAAAACTCGCATCTCATTATCAGCAGGGACTTGGGGTCAAAAAAGATGTGCTGCAGGCGACTTATTGGTGGTTGAGATCGGTAGTTCAGGAACAAAATAGGGAGATTTTTCTGGATGGTTCCAACGTTGCGGAGGATTTTTATAGCGATGTTATCTGAGCATCGTTGATGCGGGGTGCAACTAAATCAGATGCATCTAGGTAGGCTCATGCGTTCGTAAGATTGGCGGTCTAAAACTTTGCTCTGTTATGAGTAAGCATGATGATGCTACTTAGTACTGTGTTTTACGGGGACTATTTTCAGCCAGAGTTTGCAATGGACTGTGTGCTGACCCAGTACGCGCAATACTTACGGGAGGCGCTATGCGTGCCGGTTGATTTGAATTGTCGCGCGTCGATAAAACGTTGCTGGTGGCTTCAGGAGCGGCATTCCACACGGGATCGGCAATCCCTTCAAATACCGAGCGTAATTCCTTACCCCATGAATTGCGAAGCATTTGGAAGTACTGATTTTTTTCATCGATGGTAACGAAGCGATTAATCGTTAGCGCATCTTCATCATAGAGCAATAGGTCGAGCGGATAGCCTACTGAAATATTTGAGCGTAGCGTTGAGTCCATAGAAATCAATGCGCATTTAGCGGCTTCATCTAATGGCGTATTCGGTGTAACGACACGATCAATAATCGGCTTGCCGTATTTTGATTCACCAATCTGGAAGTAAGGATTTTCATCGTGGGATTCTATGAAATTTCCAGCCGAGTACATTTGAAATAGGCGGCAACGCTCACCGCGAATTTGGCCACCAAAAATCAGGCTAACATTGAAATCAATACCAAATTGTTCCAGCGACTCCGCATCACGCTTATGCACGCTGCGAATCGAGTCGCCGACAATTTGTGCCGCTTCATACATTGATGAAGCGGTCCAGATACTGGTGCCATCCGGTGTGAGATATTCCGCGATCGTTTGTCTTACCGATTGCGAAATAGAGAGATTGCCCGCGGTTAGCAACACCATGATGCGGTCGCCAGGATTTTCGAACAGCGTCATTTTTCGAAAGCTGCCGATGTGATCAACACCCGCATTCGTGCGTGAATCCGACAAAAAAACCAGTCCGGAATTGAGCCGCATCCCAACGCAATAAGTCATGGATAGTCCCGAATAGACGAAAGTTGCATTTTAGCGCACAGATAATTTTTGCATGATGGTTCTTCGACGGAGCAGCTTAATCAGCGCCCAATATCTCTTACTTTTACATTCACCGACATGGATTCAGTGCCACCTCCGCGGCGTATGCCGCGTATCGGTGCAGCGGATTCATAATCTCTACCCACCGCCAAACGGCAATAGCGTGCGCTCTGCAAGCAGGCATGCGTCACATCTATGCTGATCCAGCCAGCGTAGTCGGTCTCTTCCACCCACACGTCGATCCACGCATGGCTGGCGCTGTGCTCTACATCGCCCGGATCAATATAGCCAGATACATATCGGGCAGGGATGCCCAGTGTATGGCAACACGCAATGAAAAGATGGCTGTGATCTTGACAAACGCCTTTACCTAAAGCTAAGGCTACGTCCGCCGTACTCTCGGTTGCGGTAGCGCCTGATTGGTAGCTCACTTCGGAGCAGATAGCTTCAGCCAGAGCTATTAATTGTGCGCTGCTAGGGTGAGCTGATAAATGACGACTAGAAAATTCTCGTATAGTTTCGGTGGGCTCGGTCAAGCGCGTGGGCACTGTAAACGCCAGCGGCGAAATGGACACATTGTCTGGCATGCGGCCCCGATCGGGTGACTGCACTTCGACTAAGCCACTGGCGATAATGCTGATCTCTTGATGTGGAAAGGCGAGCGTCAGCATATCGCTGCTATTACCAAACGCATCGATGGAGCTTTGTCGTTTTCCCTGAGTCTTAATTTCCCACTGCTGTATGCGCTGACCGACTTCCGTGCGCGGCGTTAGACGTAGTAGCTGCAAGGTGTATCCGACAGGTTTCTCATACCGATACAGAGTTTCGTGTCGTATGGAGAGAGTTAGGTTTTTCATGCCGCAAGCGGAAGCAAGAAATCACGACTGACGCGATTACCAAGCTCGTACACGTGTTCCAAAAATTCAGTCAGATAGTCATGCAGTCCGTGCCTCAAGATATCGTCCATGCTATTGAATTTGAGATCAGCGTGCAGTCGTCCGGCGAAGCGTTCAGTCTCGGCTGAAATATCATTGCGCACTTCAGCTAAATTGTTGACGACTTCATTCATGCAGGCGATCAGAGAGCGTGGCATATCACCTCGCAAAATCAAAAGTTCCGCTACGCGCTCAGGAGTAATTACATCCCTATACGCTTTGCGGTAGGTTTCAAATGCGGATACTGAGCGTAACACTGCTGCCCAGTGATAAAAATCTCTATCCGCAGCTCCCAGTAGCGTGTGGTCATCACCGTGAAATTTTACATCTAACAAGCGGGCTGTATTATCTGCGCGCTCAAGAAATGTTCCTAAGCGTATGAAATAAAATGCTTCATCCTTCAGCATGGTGCCAATGGTGACGCCGCGTGATAAGTGCGAGCGATGTTTTACCCACTCGAAAAATTCACTGGGATCACGCTGCAGGACTTTGTCTTTCAGCAGCACATTCATTTCTAGCCAGGTGGTGTTTTGTGTTTCCCACACTTCAGTCGTGAGCGTGCCGCGAACCGCGCGTGCATTTTCCCGCGCCTGCGTTAAACAAGCAATGATGGATGAGCCGTTATCCGGATCTCGCAACATGAAATCAATCACATCTTTGCGCGAGACGAGCCCATACTTTTCATCAAACGCAGGTTGCAACTCGGAGATACCTAGTACTGCGCGCCATCCTTGTTCAGCCGCTTCGGCAGATTGTGGGAGGAGTTGTGTTTGTATGTTCACGTCCAGCATGCGTGCTGTGTTTTCAGCTCGCTCGGTGTAACGAGCCATCCAAAATAAATGATCGGCGGTGCGACTCAGCATATTAATTCTCCAAAACCCAGGTATCTTTGGTGCCGCCACCTTGTGATGAATTCACCACGAGTGATCCTTCTTTCAACGCGACGCGTGTTAAACCACCGGGCACCATGGTGACGGTTTTGCCAGATAAAACAAATGGGCGTAAATCAATGTGTCGTGGCGCGATGCCTGACTCAACGTAGGTAGGGCAGGCAGATAACGCTAAGGTGGGTTGAGAGATATAGCCTTCGGGTTTTGCTATGAGTCGTTGACGAAAATTTTCGATTTCCGCTTTGGTTGATGCAGGGCCCACTAACATGCCATAGCCGCCAGCACCGTGAACTTCCTTAACCACTAATTCTGAAAGATGATCTAAGGTGTATTGCAGATCGTCTTTTTTGCGGCATTGATAGGTGGGTACGTTGTTTAGGATGGGTTCTTCCGTAAGATAAAACCGAATCATGTCGGGTACGTAGGGGTAGATGGATTTGTCATCAGCTACCCCCGTGCCTATGGCGTTAGCGAGCGTTACACGTCCAGCACGATACACCGACAATAAACCCGCAACTCCTAATGATGAATCTGATCGAAATACCAGCGGGTCAAGGAAGTCATCATCAACTCGACGATAAATCACGTCGACCCGTTTTGGGCCACGTGTAGTGCGCATGTAGACATGATTATCGTTAACGAACAGGTCTTGTCCTTCAACCAGTTCCACACCCATCTGTTGCGCTAAGAAGGCGTGTTCAAAATACGCCGAGTTATACATGCCCGGTGTCATAACAACGACGGTGGGATTGTCAACGCCTTGTGGCGCGACAGAGCGCAGCATGTCGAGCAAAAGATCAGGGTAGTGAGCTACTGGTGCAACTTTATGACGTGCGAACAGATCGGGAAAAAGCCGCATCATCATTTTTCTATCTTCCAGCATGTACGACACGCCAGACGGTACGCGCAAGTTATCTTCCAGTACGTAGAACTCACCTGCACCCGCACGCACAATGTCGACACCGGCGATATGCGCATAAATATCCGAGGGGACTGAAATGCCTTGCATCTCCGGCCGATACTGCGCATTACGAAATACCTGATCGGCCGGTAGTACGCCTGCTTTTACGATATTTTGGTCGTGGTAAATATCGTGGATGAAGAGATTGAGCGCTTGTACGCGCTGTTTTAAACCGGCTTGAAGTTGCTGCCACTCGGACGAGGGAATGATGCGCGGGATGATGTCAAACGGGATGAGTCGTTCGGTACCTGCATCACTACCGTAAACGGCGAAGGTAATGCCAACGCGGCGAAAAATGAGATCAGCCTCAGCGCGTTTGCGCACCAACATATCGGAGGGCTGCTCGGCTAACCAGTCTTCGAATGCACGGTAATGAGGGCGGACCTTGGCTCCGCCATCGGCGTACATTTCATTGAAAAAATTGGCCATTAGCCCAGAACTCCGCAGATTAAATAAGTGGAACGTCTGAGCTATGTATCAAGAAATGTGCCAGCAAAGGAACATTAGGGTCTTCGCAAATTTTCTAGCATGGCTAATTCGTCAGGGCCGGGGGGATCCGTGATGAGTGACACGATGATCATGGCAAGGAAGGCAGCGGGCACGCCAAAAATTCCCGCAGATACGGGAGCAATATGAAACCATAGTCGACTGATATCACCGCCTAAAGTAGGACTGGTTTGCACCAAATAGATGAGGCAGACAAAAAAGCCAGTGAGCATGCCAGCTATCGCCCCTTGCTGGTTCGCTCGTTTCCAAAAAACGCCCAAAACAAGTGCAGGGAAAAGTGTAGAAGCAGCCAAAGAGAAGGCGGCGCTTACCAACGATAAGATGTCGGCCGGCCTGAGCGACGCCGCATAAGTCGCGAGCAGTGCAACCACTAATAATAGTAATTTCGAAATAGTGACTTGCCGCAGACTGGATGCTTCCGGATCGACCATTCTGAAATACGTGTCATGGGCGAGTGCACTCGAAATAACCAATAGCAGACCATCCGCCGTCGAGAGTGCCGCGGCCAAGGCACCCGCTGCGATCAAAGCGGAAATAACATAGGGCAGTCCGGCGATTTCTGGTGCGGCCAGTGCAATCATGTCGCCATCAATCATTATTTCAGCTAGTTGAACGAGTCCATCTAGATTGATATCGACGATGCTAATCATGGGTTTGGACTTGTCGATATTGGCCCAGTAGGTGACCCAGCTGGGTAAATGCGCAAAGTCGATGCCGACTAAATTGGTATAGATTTCGAATTTCACTAGTACCGCCATGGCGGGCAGTGCGGTGTACAGCAGCATGATAAAAAATAAAGCCCAAAACACCGAGGTGCGTGTTTCTTGTACCGAGGTTGTCGTGCAGGAGCGCATCAGCAAATGCGGAAGTGCGGCTGTGCCCAGCATCAAACAAAACATCAAAGCGATGAAATTATTGCGTTTGATGTCGGAGCTTTGTCGATCGAATCCCTGAAACGGTTGCGTGTGTGATTGCAGAGGCTGAGATCGTGCAATATCCAGATCCATTTCTTGTTGCCACCGCCGTTTGGCATCCGCAGGACTTTTGGGGTAGTCAGTCAGCAGGCGATTAGCAGCTTTGATGTCAATTAGCGATGCGTTATTCGTTTGCAGGTCTTGCAGATTTTTGCGCGTTTCAGCGCGTCCTTCATCCCAGGATTGCGGCAAACGTGCTATTTTTTTTTCGTAGTTTTCTGCACGCTTGCGATATAAATCACGCACTTGTTGTTCGCTGCTGTCATCAGCCAGAATATATTCATAAGCAGTGAGCTTTGCGATCGCGGAACCATACGCGATTTGTGGGATCGGCACGCCAGTTTGCTTAGCGGATAGCCAAGCCACCGGAATAGTAAAAGCGATGATGATAATGATGTACTGCGCGATTTGAGTCCAGGTGATTGCTAACATGCCGCCCAGGAAGGAGCACACTAAAATACTGGCCAATCCTAAAAAAATACCGACTGAAAAATCAATGCCGGTAAAGCGTGACGTAATCAAGCCCACACCATAAATTTGTGCCACGACATACATGAATGAAATCAGCAAAGTCGCAGCAACGGCGATGAGTCGTACTGAGTTGCCGTTACCGTTTTTTCCAAATCGAGCGGCAAGATAATCCGGCACGGTATAGCCGCCGAATTTGCGCAGATAAGGAGCAATCAATAAGGCAACGAGACAGTAGCCGCCAGTCCAACCCATGATGTAAGCCAGCCCATCAAAGCCTTGCAAATAGAGCCCGCCAGCAAGCCCAATAAAACTAGCCGTTGATATCCAGTCAGCGGCGGTCGCCATGCCATTAAAAAGAGACGGTATGCGACGACCCGCAACGTAGTACTCAGCCAGATCAGATGTGCGACTAAATAAACCAATGCCCGCATATACGACGATGGAGGTAAACAACAACAGATACCCTAGCCAGAAGCGCGGGAAGCCTTCGCGCTCAAGTATCGCGAGTGAGATAAGTAGTAGCGCCAAGCCTAAAGTGAAAAAGCTAACGTAACGACCAAGTTGACGAGAAGACTTAGGCTGACTCATTCACGCCTTTCGACTCGTTTGCGCGAGCTAGCTTGCGTTCTAAACGATTGACTAGCAATGCGTAGCCACCAATGATCAGCAAGTAAATCAGGATCGTGCCTTGCGCTGCCATATAAAACGGAATGGGCCAGCCGAAAAGCTGTAAGCCAGAGAGTTCGCGTGCGTAAAATATCACGCCAAAATTTAATAGTAACCAGAGCGCGAGTAATACGAAGGTGATTGCGCGTACTGTAGGCCAGTAGTTCGCATAGCCATCGTTATTTTTAGTGGGTGATTCTTGATTCAGCATCTCGCTAATTTTCTTTAATCGTTTTTTCTAGCCTGAAGCACATTCTAAATAGACTGCCTGGATAGCGTGGATCGGTACTGCGCGGATTACTGAGTAGTTCGATATCAGCGCCATGTCGAATGGCGATTTCACGAACAATAGCGAGGCCCAAGCCACTACCTTCAACATTAGTGCCTAGAATTCGGTAAAAACGTTCGAATACATGCGTGCGCTCTGACATCGGAATTCCCGGTCCTGTATCTTCTATTTCAACAATGGCGAGTCGCTGTTTGTTATCGGCCTGAACGCGAATAGTCACAGTGCCCAGTGCCGGTGTATAGCGCAGAGCGTTATCAATTAAATTATTCAGCATCTCGCGCAACATTGTTGGATTGCCGCTGATCGGTAGTTCAAAATTTTCAGCTTCAAAACCAAGATCAATGCGCCGCGTCATTGCCGCCTGTACCCACTCTTGTACGACGTGTCGGGCTAATTCGGCGAGTTCAATCTTTTCAAACGACATGGTTTGCGCAACCTGTGTTTCTGCACGCGCCAAGGCAAGTAATTGGTTGATCATGCGGGTAGCGGATTCAGAACTTTTTGAGAGTTGCTCTAAAGAGTGTTGAATCTCTTTTCTATCTGACTGTCGCATCGCAAGCTCTGACTGCATGCGCATACCGGCGAGCGGAGTTTTCATTTGATGCGCTGCATCGGCAATGAAACGTTTTTGTAGTTGTATGCTTTGCGACAGTCTAGCTAGCATATCGTTGAGCGATCGTACTAAGGGTGAAATTTCTTCAGGTACGGCGCTGGCATCAATTGGCGATAAATCATCCGGTCGGCGTGCGCGAATGTGATCTTGTAGCGTCGCTAAGGGTGATAGGCCGCGTGTCAGGGCAAACCACACGAGTGTGAGCGCGATGGGAAGAATAATAAATTCTGGAAAAATCACACCTTTAACGATTTGTTTGGCGAGTTGCCGTCTTTTTTCTAATGTCTCAGCGACTTGTACCAATGCGAAGCGTGGTTCACCTACACCTAAGGTTGTACTACTTGCAGTTTGCAGATTGACGTACACATACGCCACGCGAACTTCTGTGTTGCGTATCTGCGCATCACGTAAAAGTACCGACCAGGGAATCGGTTTTTCTTCTTCGATAGGGTAAGGTACATCCAGATCGCCAGCGATCAGGTTTTGCTTAGGATCAGATATTTGGAAATACACATTGTCGACATCATCGGCTCTCAGAATATCGCGTGCCGAAAGGGGAAGTTGAGCGCTAACGATACCGTTATTTTCTTTAACCTGTTGTGCCAGGACAGTCACTCGGTCTTCCAACGATCGATCAAAAGGTTCGTTGGCAATCGATGTGGAAGCAAAATAAGTAATAGCGATACTAATAGGCCAAAGCAGTAGCAATGGCATCAGCATCCAATCTAAAATTTCGCCAAACAATGAATGCTGAGAGCTTGGTTCTTGAGGTGACTCTGTCGTTTTAGCTAGCATCGATTTTCGGCTGCTGATGTGCACGTCCACAATCAGCTAGTACCCGCATCCTGATTTTCAGCAGGCGCAGAATGGGAAAATTTTTCGAGGCAATAGCCTAGTCCTCGAACAGTGGCTATGCGTACACCACCGCCCTCTATTTTTTTACGTAAACGGTGCACGTAAACTTCTATCGCATTGTTGCTGACCTCTTCGCCCCATTCGCACAGATGATCAACCAACTGTTCTTTCGACACTAATCTGCCGCTACGTTTTAACAGTACTTCGAGCAAACCCAGCTCGCGCGCAGAGAGATCGATCATCGTGTCGTTGATGTAGGCGATTCGTCCAACCTGATCGAAACCGAGCGGCCCGTGTTTGATGATGGTGGGTCCGCCGCCTGCACCGCGCCTTGTCAGCGCGCGCACGCGTGCTTCTAGTTCAGACAGAGCAAATGGTTTTGCCATGAAATCATCCGCACCTAAATCGAGTGCTTTCACGCGCTGCTCGACTGAATCGCCAGCGGTAAGAATGAGAACAGGAATTCTTGAATCGCGAGCTCTCAGGCGGCTGAGCACCTCGAGTCCTGAAATTTTTGGCAGATCCAGATCAAGAATCAGAAGATCGAAATCTTGACCGGATAGCGCGCTGTCGGCCGCTTGGCCATTGGCCACACAGTCGATCACGTAACCGGACTGGCGTAACGAACGGGTAAGCCCGTCGGCCAGCACGCTGTCGTCTTCGGCGAGGAGGATGCGCATAATTTCTGGAGTTTTCTAATCAACTGAAGCTCAGTCTATTGGGTTTAGAGGTTGCCAGCAACCAAGTATTAGAGCTGGCCACTCATTCAAAATTAACAATGAGATAACAAAACAATAGTAAATTCCGCTTGCATCATCTACTGTTTTTTTATACAGTACTGCGAAACCGGTCGTATTGACTTGCGCGGCCTTGATTCCACCTTCCACAGCATCGAGAGAAACTCATGGACGACAAAAAACTGGCGAATTCCGAAAAAGGCAAGGCATTGTCTGCAGCATTGGCGCAGATAGAAAAGCAATTCGGTAAAGGCTCGGTCATGCGCATGGCGGATGGCGCAGTGGCCGAGGAAATTCAGGTTGTTTCAACCGGTTCGTTGGGTTTAGACGTTGCTTTGGGCGTAGGCGGATTGCCACGTGGCCGCGTAGTCGAGATTTATGGCCCCGAGTCATCCGGCAAAACCACCATGACGTTGCAAGTCATCGCTGAGATGCAGAAGCTCGGCGGTACCTGTGCTTTTATCGATGCTGAACATGCGCTAGATACGATCTATGCACAAAAGCTAGGCGTCAATCTTCATGATTTACTGATTTCTCAACCTGATACCGGTGAGCAGGCATTGGAAATTACCGATGCGCTGGTGCGCTCAGGTGCCGTTGATCTGATTGTTATCGATTCGGTCGCTGCATTGACACCCCGTGCTGAGATTGAGGGCGACATGGGTGATTCTTTACCTGGCTTACAAGCTCGTTTGATGTCACAGGCTTTACGTAAACTGACCGGCTCTATCAACCGTACCAACACCATGGTGATCTTCATCAATCAGATTCGTATGAAGATTGGAGTCATGTTCGGCAACCCAGAGACCACCACCGGTGGTAATGCATTGAAATTTTATGCATCTGTGCGTTTGGATATTCGTCGTACCGGTTCGATCAAATCAGGTGACGAAGTCATCGGTAATGAAACCAAAGTAAAAGTCGTTAAGAACAAAGTGGCTCCTCCGTTTAGAGAAGCGCATTTCGACATTTTGTATGGAGAAGGCACTTCGCGAGAGGGAGAAATTCTCGACTTGGGTTCAGAAGCAAAAATCGTAGAAAAATCGGGTGCTTGGTATAGCTATAACGGCGAGCGCATTGGTCAAGGTAAGGATAATGCGCGTACGTATCTCAAAGAGCGTCCAGAGCTAGCACATGAGATCGAGAATAAGGTTCGTGAGCATTTGGGCGTGCCAGTTTTACCATCCCTACCTGCTAAGCCTGCTGCTACTGCAGTAGTTGCCGCAGATGTTGATGCGCCACCTTCAAAAAAAGCTGCTAAGGCCGCTGCTGAGATGAAGGAAGCTTGATACTTAATCGTTTTTGATTCGTCGTCTTTAATTCATTGTGGCGCCATCAAGAATTAGCCTGAAAGCTCGCGCACTGAGGTATTTATCAGCGCGCGAGCACAGCCGGCTTGAATTGGCGCGCAAATTGACGCGTCATATCCAAGAGGGAGACGATCTCGATCAGCTGCTCGATTGGCTAGTTGCGCAGAAATTCCTATCAGACTCACGCTTCGCAGAATCCTTAGTTAATCGACGCGCCGCCCGATTTGGTAGTTCACGCATACTGTCTGAACTTCAAAGTCATGGTCTTGATGATGAGTTTGTGTCCCCGTTAAGAAATTCCTTGTTGGAAGGCGAGAATGAGCGTGCTTTCCAAGTGTGGGAAAAAAAATTTGGGACGGCCGCCACGACGCATGAGGAGCGCGCAAAGCAGATGCGCTTTCTGCAGCAGCGTGGTTTTTCAAATAGCGCAATTCAGTACGTAATGAAACGCGCTCGTCTTATAGATCCAAGCTAAAAAAAAGTTCACCAGCAAGCTCAATCATTGGGATTTTGGCAACCTCTTTGGCCTATCGCCCTAGTGGTCTGTGCTAAACTTCGGCAGCTTTGCAGCGCCGCATGAGCGGCACCAGTCGTAGAAACTGCGACAGGCTGCACAATTCGAGAATTCGTGCTCAAGCTAACAAGCTTTTGCGTACGCTATCGGAACTATGCCACTCCCCGCGCCGAAACTATCTCGTGCTTTGCGCCATGTTCGCAACATTGAAGCACAGGCCTTTGAGCGCGAAGACGGTTTGTGGGATATCGATACCCGCATCACCGATACCAAAACCCGTGTGTCTCATTTAGCTTCCGGTGATCGCCTACCAGGCGACCCCATTCATGATCTTTGGCTGCGAATCACCATCAATACTAGTTTGACGATAGTTGACGTCGATGCGGTATCCGATGCGGTGCCTTATCCCGGCTATTGCAACACCATTGGCCCTGCCTATAAAAAACTCATTGGTCTGAACTTAATGAGAGGTTTTCGTAAAGAATTGCGTGAGCGCTTGGCTGGTATTGAAGGCTGCACACACTTGACTGAGCTGGCAGGAGTACTGCCCACCGCCGCCATACAGGCATTCGCTGGTGATGTTTTACCAACGGGTGATACCGGCTCAGGTACGGATGTGACTCAGGTGCCATTTCAACTCGATCGTTGTCAGGCACTGCGTCGTGATGGGTCGGCCGTTGAAAAATATTATCCGCGCTGGCACATCAAACCTGCCACCAATAATTAAAAAAATGAATTCTCGATAAACAGTCTCTATCCAAAACGTAAAACTTTTATTCAGCAAAGCATTAAGCAAAACACTAAGCATAACTTGATTAAATCCATATCCATTGCATCGGAAGGGAAGTCCGCATGAAGATTCACGAATACCAAGGTAAAGAAATACTCAAGAAATATGGCGTTACTGTTCCGCGCGGTATCGCTTGTATGAGTGTTGATGAAGCGATCAAGGCTGCCGAAACACTAGGCGGTCCAGTCTGGGTCGTTAAAGCGCAAATCCATGCTGGAGGTCGCGGCAAGGGTGGTGGCGTCAAAGTCGCAAAATCCATCGATCAGGTGCGTGAGTACGCGAACCAGATCATGGGTATGCAACTGATCACGCATCAAACAGGACCCGAAGGCCAAAAAGTTCGTCGCTTGCTGGTTGAAGAAGGCGCAGACATTAAAAAAGAGCTGTATGTTTCTATGGTCACAGATCGTATTTCGCAGCGCGTAGTGTTAATGGCGTCTAGCGAAGGCGGTATGGATATCGAAGAAGTCGCAGAGAAGCATCCCGAACTGATTCATAAAATTGAAATCGATCCGGCGACTGGATTAAAAGATAAAGAAGCCGACGACATTGCCGCCAAAATTGGTGTGCCGGCCGGCTCTATTCCTGCCGCGCGAACTCTCTTGCAGGGTTTGTATCAGGCGTACTGGGATACTGATTCTTCACTCGCTGAAATCAACCCATTGATCATTACCGGGGATGGCAAAGTGATTGCGCTCGATGCGAAATTTAATTTCGATTCAAATGCCTTGTACCGCCATCCAGAAATTGTCGCTTACCGCGATATCGATGAAGAAGATCCGGCCGAAGTTGAAGCGTCAAAATTTGATTTGGCTTACATCTCTTTAGATGGAAACATCGGCTGCCTCGTGAATGGTGCAGGTCTTGCGATGGCAACCATGGATACGATTAAGTTGTTCAATGGTGAGCCAGCTAACTTTTTAGATGTGGGTGGTGGTGCGACAGCTGAGAAAGTGACTGAAGCTTTCAAAATCATGCTGACCAATCCTCATCTGCAAGCGATTTTAGTGAATATTTTTGGCGGCATTATGCGTTGCGATGTGATCGCTGAAGGTGTGATCACCGCGTCACGTGCTGTTTCTTTAAAAGTACCCTTAGTCGTTCGCATGAAGGGTACCAATGAAGATATCGGTAAAAAAATGCTCGCTGACTCTGGATTGCCCATCATTTCAGCAGACACGATGGAAGAGGCAGCACAAAAAGTGGTTGCCGCCGCTAGCGGTAAATAAGTGAGGAAGAACCATGTCAATCCTGATTAATAAAGATACTAAAGTCATCACCCAAGGCATTACTGGCAAGACCGGCCAATTTCATACTCGTATGTGCAGAGACTATGCCAACGGGAAAAATTGTTTCGTGGCTGGTGTTAATCCGAAAAAAGCGGGCGAAAATTTTGAAGACATACCGATTTACGCTACCGTAAAAGAAGCTAAGCAAGCGACTGGCGCCACTGTGTCAGTGATTTATGTACCGCCAGCCGGTGCCGCTGATGCGATCTGGGAGGCAGTGGAAGCTCAGCTAGACCTCACCATTTGCATTACCGAAGGTATACCGGTGCGTGACATGCTGGCGCTGAAAGACAAAATGAAAAAAGCCGGTAGCAAAACACTGTTGCTCGGCCCTAATTGCCCAGGTTTAATCACGCCCGATGAAATCAAGATCGGCATCATGCCCGGCCACATTCACAAAAAAGGTCGTATTGGTGTTGTCTCGCGCTCCGGCACACTTACCTACGAAGCGGTGGGTCAATTGACAGCTTTAGGCTTAGGTCAATCGTCAGCAGTCGGTATTGGTGGTGATCCCATCAATGGCTTAAAGCACATAGACATTATGCAAATGTTTAACGACGATCCTGATACCGATGCGGTAATTATGATTGGTGAAATCGGTGGTCCTGATGAAGCTAATGCGGCACATTGGATCAAAGACCATATGAAAAAACCAGTGGTTGGCTTCATCGCTGGCGTAACCGCCCCTCCGGGTAAACGTATGGGTCACGCCGGTGCGTTGATATCCGGTGGTGCTGATACAGCTCAGGCTAAATTAGAAATTATGGATGCGTGCGGTATTAAGGTAACGCGTAATCCATCAGAGATGGGAAGATTATTGAAAGCAGCGCTGTAAGCTGAATCAATGAAGTTAAATCGATGAAGTTAACTTTATTGAGTTGAAAAAATGGGGAGCAATGGCTCCCCATTTTTTATTAGACTAAATTAGATCTTAGGTTGTAGACGTGCTGGAACCGTGCCAGCGATTGCCCATGTCAGTCCCGAGCCTGCGGCACAGGTGCCGGTATATACCAGGTTGTCACCATCGGATACGCCAGGGATTCCGGCCGCATACACGATAGTCACGGTTGCTGAAGTGGCTGATACGCCAGCGGCAGTCACAGATTTAACAAACTTTCCTTTTATGACTGTTGCTGCGGGTAGTCCCAGATCATCGTATGTGAGTGAAGTATTTTTTTCTGACAAGGTGCCGTCGCTACAGGCAACACCTAGTGCAGTCATAGCGGGCGTCGCTAGACTTGGGCCTTCAGAAACACGTGCTTTAGCGGTGTAGTCCTGATAGGCAGGTATACCCACAGCGGCGAGTATGCCGATGATCGCGACGACGATCATTAATTCAATTAACGTAAAGCCTTGCGTTGCTCGTAAAGAGCGAACGCGTTTGGTATTTCTCATTAGGTACTCCCTGGACTAGATCAATGAAAGTTGATCCACTAAATGGTGTGGATTGGTTCGCATTGGCAAATTGCGTGCCTGACACATAATTAATTGAGCGTGAGTAGTAACAAAGAGAATTTTTTTAAATCAAAATTTTTTCTATTGATTTGATTTAGCTCATCAGTAAAAATCAGATTGGTAATCGACAACAATGGTCGGTAATCAATCATATTTTTCGATGTGGCTTGTACAGATTCTTAATTTAAAAACCACATTGAAATTTGTGCTGTGATTGAAATAATCGTATGTCACCAAAAAATGGTTTTAAAGACAAATAAAAGTCTATAAAACACAAAAATTGTCAGTTCGATTGTTCGTCGTGCCCGAGCCTTAGATATGAGGGCAGGTCTATGGTCATAGCTGAACGATAAACAGCTCCTAGGGACTCTTCAAATGATCCGATTTTTTATCGTTTCTAATAAGAATCAAAATGCTAAAATATGCAAGTAAAGTGTTGTGTAGACATGGCACCAAGTAAGTATGCGAGCAAAGGCATTGTGATGAAGCAGCGGCAAAACCTGATGGCTGGATATCAAGACACGGACGAAGTTCGTGCGCGCTGGGGTCGTCGGCTGCAGAGGTTGGTCTTGATTACCGTATTTCTTTGGCTAGGGATTAAAGCTCTGTTCGCGGCGCCGGGTAGTGCATGGATTTGGTCTTTGGGGATTTACGTTTTTATGGTGCTGTGCGCACCATTCATCTTGAGCTGGTTTGGTAGTCGCCAGCGGCGCGGTTGGCGACGCGAAGGTGTTTTATTTGAGCCGAGTTTGCCCAGACCTGTATCGGACATCCCTGAAGAGCAAGAATGGACCATTGCGTTTCATCCAGCGATACGCGTACCGCTTGCGGTGGTGTTGATTGGTCTGATGTACTGGGTTGTGGTGCTGAATCAAATGCAAATGCCCGGTGAATGGTTGGTGGGCACGACAGTGGTAGCCATTATTAATCTGTGGGCCTGGCGTGAACCGTTGATTCTCGTTCTTATAGTGGCCGTGGGTGTTTTACTACTCACCATTATTGGCTGGATCGTTAGTAATCTTCCATGGGAAGGCATTGTGGCCGTAGTGATTTTGCTGGCTGGCCTGGCAAGCTACGGTGTGATTCTGCTGCGCAAGCGGCAATCTCAACAAGTGCGATAAGTATGAAAAAGCAACCAGGCATTAATGGCGACTACATCATTCTCAGCAGAGAAGAGCGTTTGTCGAATGCCACGATTCCAACACTCATTAGCCTGGGCACGCCGGCCGCGGTGCAGACCCTGTACGCATTCAGTCCTGACCAAGGTCCCGCCGACTGGATCATGCCTTTGATTTTGTGGTTGTATGGATTGGTTTTTTGGTTCAACTCGGAAGGTTTTCAATTAGTCAAAGCTAAGCATTGGCAATGGACCGAGGAGGCGATTGAAGAACAACAGCGCTACATGAGCGATACGCGTGTCGCTAGTCGACGCTTCTGGGGGCACTGGTGGGTAAGGTTTCCAGTGGGCTTGCTGTTTTTGAGTGTTGGCGTGCATGCCATGTTTAGCAAAGATTTCAGCGCCCAGTGGATTAGCTTTATTTTGCTGATGTCGGCATTTGTAACGCCCTTTGTTTTCATCGCCGAGTTGGCGATGCTACCAGTGGCCATTTTGGTTGTATTGGGACTCATGGCGGTGGTGACGTTCACTCCGACCTCGGTAATCATTATGTTGGCAGCCTTAGGTTTGTTTGCGACTCTAGTGATGGCACAAAATATTCGCGCCAAGCAGCCGCAAAAGAAACCTAAAAAAGAGAACAAAAAGGAAGAGCCGACTTTAGATAAGCCCACTGAGCCCGCTCAACCAGCTTTACCCGCAGCAGCAGCCCCAGCTGCAGAGGTGAGCGCCGATCCTGCCGTAGCCGCCTTGCCAGCACCTAGCGCCGAGGCTCAAAATGCAGAAGCAGCGCCAGTAGCAGAAGTCACGCCTTCAGAAGGCGACACAGTGAGTAGTGATGGTGCAGCTCTGGATTCTGCGGCAGCCGAGCCTGCAACTGCAGCAGTCGATACTGGCGCCACTCAGAAAGCATCAGCGGAAGAAGCAACCAAGCAAAACGCTTGATTTAGTCTGATCAAATGCAAAATTAGTTTATCTTCGCAATTCCGCCATTCATTTCTAGTCAGATAAAAAGTCGCCTAAAAATCAACGCTCAAAAACAAACAAGCCCCCGTAAAGGGAGCTTGATTTGAGATACTACGATTTGGTGCCTCGGGACGGAATCGAACCGTCACTCCTTTCGGAACCGGATTTTGAGTGGTGTGCGTATAGTAAGATAAAAATACATTTTTCATAGGTAAATACAGAATATTTCTGTCATAATAGTATCTTTATGTGTAGAATAATGTGTAGTTTACAGACCATTTTATTACCCGATGAAAGGTGCTTTTATGACCAAACGAATAGCAATCTACGGGCGCGTTTCGACCGACAGGCAGTCAACTGAAAACCAACTCTTAGAACTTCGCACACTCTGCACCAAACTCGGTTACACAATCGTTCAGGAATACACCGATAACGGCATTTCAGGTGCTAAGAGTCGTGATGAACGCCCTGCACTTGATCTGCTACTCAAAGACGCTACAAGGCGTAAATTCGATATGGTGATGTGTTGGTCTATTGATCGTCTCGGTAGATCACTTCAGCACCTCGTAGAGATACTCAACGAACTTCAAGCACTCAAGATTGATTTGTTCTTCTTGCAAAACGGAATGGATACAAGCACATCGTCGGGGAAGTTAATGTTCTCAATGAGTGCGGCATTTGCTGAGTTTGAACGGAACATCATCCGTGAACGAGTGCTGGCAGGTCAGATGCGTGCCAAAAAAAATGGTGTCAAACTTGGCAGACCTAGCAAAATGAATGATGGAATGCGGTCTGCGGTGAAACTGCTGCGTGAGAAGGGAATGCCTATAAAACAAATATGTCGTGAACTTAAAATTGGTGTTGGCACTTGCTACTCTGTTTTAGGCACAACTTAAACTTCATATAAAAATACGGAAATTATCATTTAAGATTTTTAATATCGTCCAGAGTTTTTAAATTTTTGTTTTTATATCCAAACAATTCAGATATTTGTAAAAAATTAAATGAAAAACCAAAAAGCAAATTTGGATTTTGCATCAATTTCTGAATTTCTGAAAAAATTAAATCTTTCTCAATCTTATTTAAACCCATCCAACTTCTTTTTTCAATATCACTATATTTTTGTGAAACATCAAGATATCCATCACTTTCATCATAACTAATTACATAAAGCAAAGAAAATCCTAAAGTTATAGTGCCTGTCATTAGTCCTAGTTTCTCATTATATAAATCAGCAGTTTTCTCCCTTACTATTTTATTGGATGGGTGGTTATCGATTAATAAAAAATCACGCAAGTTTTTATTATACGAAAGTCGTTTATTTAAATAATCAATAGCAATACTCGATGCTGAAACAATTTGATCTTTACTTGAATTATTAAAACTGATTAATTGCTCAATATCGCATTGAGTTCTTCCAATAATTCTTTTTGCACTTGCTAATCCCAAAATCATTGTGTTTGTATTTTCCTTACTGAAAATTTCATCCTGCTCATCTTGTGATGTTTGAACATAGCTTATTACTTCAATTAGTTTTTTTGATAGTTGATATTTACTGTTAATATTTTCTATATCAACAATACAACTACTATATGCATTAATTGATAATGCAAACAAGCAAAAGGCAAATATTAATTTTTTAAGTTTATTCATTTTTTTTTATTGAAAATTTTATTGAGAATTTTTTAAAGATTTCAATTCTCTTTGAATGCTTTCAATTTTACGAAGATGAATGTCTTTTACTATGTCTGTATTGTTATCATCGTTCGAAGTGCTGTTTGAACTCTGGGATAGTTTAATTTCCTTCCAATTCTCTAAAAATTGTTTCTCGTCCTCAAGTTCTTTTTTTAATATATTTCTTCTATCGAATTTTTGAAGTTCATTTTTTTTCTCTAAGTCCAGCAATTCGTCAATACTCGGACAATATGTTTCTATCCAAGACCCTTGAGCATTGGATAAGAATGCATCTAAAGCACTGCTGCATTCCTGTGGGTGCCTAAATTTCTCTTCTTCAGTGCAGTCGCAACCTGCTTTAATTTCTGGATGTCTTTTATAGAATTCCGCTTCAGCAATTTTTTTTAAATTTTCATTTTTTTCTTTTTCATTTTTTTCATAACTTTCTGCAACCACAAGATATGCAATTAATATGGCAGGAATTGCGATGACCGAAATAATCACCCATTTAAAACCTGCAAATCTTTCCCATAGAAAAAAAATGATACCGATTGCAACAAGTGCAAGAACAAAGTTTGCCATCATTTAATTAAAGACCCGAAAATTAGTTCTAATATGAAAACATTTATAATTACTGTATTGTTAGTATAGTGAAGAATTTACCTTGAACAAAAACGGTGGCATTGGGTGTTTGAGTCAGGTGGAAGTAGTGGTTCTGGCAGGTTCAGAAAGTTAAAAAGTAAAATCGTCTGGAAATGAAGGATTTACTTCTGCATTAAGTCAATAGTTCCGTAGGTTCAGAAATGTATTACTTTGGGAAATCGTCTTATGAAAAAAATATACTTGGCATTCCTCATTTTTCTCTCTGGTTGTGCATCTCAAAATGTAGAAACATACTGGGAAAAACCAGGGGCATCTGGTCAGGATTTCTACACTGACCGTTCACAATGTAATGCCCAAGCATTCGGAATTCCTAATGCCACATTAATTCAGATTGCCATAGTCCAAAATCAATGTCTGCGGGGTAAAGGTTGGTATACGGTAGAAAAATCACGATGATAGTAACTGACTAATTATCGGTGTTCTTGCGAGAACAAGGTCGGGTATGCGTTCTGCCAACCAACTAAAATCACCATTACGGATGCCTGGTGGTAAGACCAAGGGTATGAAAACCATTGAACAAGTTCTGGACGAGTGTGCTGATTTCCAAGAATATCGTGAACCTTTTCTCGGTGGAGGTTCGGTCGCAATTTATGTTACCAAACGATATCCCGACAGCAAGGTCTGGGTGAACGACCTCTACTACCCACTGTATAACTTCTGGACGGTGCTTCAAAAGGATGGAGAACACCTGTCGGAAACCTTACTTGAAATCAAGGATGCGATTGGTTCGGATGATGAGGCACATCGTGAACTATTTGATGCCTGTCAATATGGAATGAAGACAGAAGGTTCGTTTGATGCTGCGGTCAGTTTTTACATATTGAATAAGTGTTCGTTTTCTGGGTTGACCGAAAACTCAACTTTTAGTGTTACGGCATCACGAAATAACTTCACTCGGATGAACATTCGTAAGTTGAAGGAATATTCCGAGATAGTTCGCAACTGGAAGATTACCAATCTGGACTATTCAAAAGTAATGAACGCAACTGGCAAGGATGTGTTTATGTTCCTTGACCCACCATACGATATCAAAGACTTTCTGTATGGCACCAACCGAGACTTGCACCGAAACTTTGACCACAAAGAGTTTGCGAATACTGTGGACAAGTGCAAACACAAGTTTTTGCTAACCTACAATAAAAATGACTTTGTGCT
>Ga0214919_10001363_pt1 | contig 40272 bp, 39 predicted proteins | sample LL1503_MetaG_FD_177994 | JGI IMG/M metagenome (GOLD analysis project Ga0214919, IMG submission 177994) | Freshwater microbial communities from Lake Lanier, Atlanta, Georgia, United States - LL-1503 | ecosystem: Environmental > Aquatic > Freshwater > Lake | place: USA: Georgia | collected...
ACATCGTCAGCGCGCACTCGCTTGAACCATTGCGTCCTTGGAAATCAGAACAGCTGGGTGGCGGCTATCGCATTTCTTCATGGGCAGAAAAGACCGCCTACGAAGCAGCAAATGCAATCATCGCCGTGAGTGATGGAATGCGCGCAGATGTTTTGAAGGCATATCCTGCTATTGATCCAGCAAAGGTTGTCACTATTCGAAACGGTGTAGATACCACTAAATTTGCTCCTAACCATGATGCATCAGTACTAGAAAGTTTTGGAATTAATGGGCCGTATGCAATCTTTGTTGGTCGCATTACCCGTCAAAAGGGTTTGGCGCATTTACTACGTGCTTGGAAGGATGTGCCTGCTGAATTTGGTTTAGTACTAGCTGCTGGAAGCCCTGATGAAGAAGGAATCGGCAATGAAGTCGCCGCATTAATTGCCGAACTTCAATCAACCCGCAGCAATGTGTGGTGGATTAAAGAGATGCTCCCCCACGATCAGTTAACTGCGATGTTAACGGCTGCGGATTTATTCATCTGTCCATCAATTTATGAACCACTTGGAATTGTGAACCTGGAAGCGATGGGCTGCGAAACCGCAGTTTTGGGCTCACGTGTTGGAGGAATCCCAGAAGTTGTTGCCGATAAGGAAACTGGCGAGCTTGTTGATTACAACGGTGAAGCCGCTCCATTTGAAAAAGCTTTAACCGAGTCCATCACTCGCTTAATGTCTCAGCCAGAACTGCTTAAGAAGTATGGTGCTGCAGGACGTGTTCGAGCTCAAAAACTATTTGGATGGGATGCCGTTGCAGCGTTGACTGTAGATCTCTACCGCCGTGTGATTGCGTAAATGAGTCGTAAATCGCTGTTCCACTTTGTTTTGGTTGGAATTTTATGGGGCATCCCTTATCTATTGATGAAGGTTGCCGTTGAGGATTTCCCACCTGCCGCAGTTGTAGCTGGCCGCACCTTGATTGGTGCCTCTATTTTGATTCCCGTTGCTGTGTATCGTAAAAAGTTTAAAGGCGCTGTGTTGGGCTTTAAGTTTGTAGCTTTCTACGCGCTGATGGAGATGATCGGTCCATGGATCTTGATTACGACCGCAGAACAAAAGATTAATTCTGGTCTTGCTGGTTTATTAGTTTCTACCGTTCCGATCTTTGCAACAATCATTACCTCTTTGCGTGGAGATCATTCAGTGTGGCAATTCAAGCGAATTGTTGGAATTGTCGTTGGCTTCTTTGGTTTGATCCTGGTTGTTGGTATTGAAAGCCTTACTGGAACAAGTGATCCACTTTCAATCGCGATGGTGATTCTGGCTTCAATGGGTTACGCCTATGCGGTAATCATGGTGACGTCTAACCTGCCGTTGGTAGATGGCATTGCAATTAACGGTCTTGCTATGGCGCTGACAACAATCTTCTGGGCACCGGTAGCTATAGCTCAGTGGCCATCTAGTATCTCGATGGACTCAGCGTTGTCGCTGATTGCGCTCGGAGTATTCAGTACAGCCTTTGCATTTATCTTGTTCTTTAAGGTCATGGATGAGATTGGGCCTGCACGCGGTTCTCTGGTTACTTACTTGAACACAGCAGTTGCTGTAGTTCTTGGTGTAATTATTTTGAAGGAGCCTTTAACAGCGGGAATCATCATTGGATTGCCGCTTGTGTTAGTAGGTTCATATCTTGCAAGTAGAAAGAGCCAAGAAAAAGCGGTTAGTTAAGCCTTCTCACCAAACCCAAGTTTTTCAAGTAACTTCGGATCCTTCTGCCACTCCTTTGAAACCTTGATGTGTAGCCCAAGAAAGATCTTTGCAGCAAGTGCTCGCTCAATATCGCCGCGTGCGCGAATTCCGATCTCCTTTAAGCGAGCTCCCTGATGTCCCAACAAAATAGCGCGTTGGGTATCGCGCTCTACGTGAATCGTTGCGTGAACATCGAAAAATGGGCGTGAGCCCTTTTCCTCTCGCTCACCAAATTCATCAATAGTCACAACGATCGAGTGCGGCAGCTCTTCACGAACATCTTGCAGAGCAGCTTCTCGGATGAACTCGCAGATTAACTGCTCAATTGCTTGATCACTTGTTGTTCCCTCTGGGTAGTACTGAGGGCCTGCTGGAAGGTTATTGCCAATGAGTTCATTGAGCAGATCTACCTGATCATGAATAGCAGCTGAGACCGGAATAATCTCATCCCAGACAAAACCTTCGGCGATCTTCATGATACCAAGCAATCGAACCGCTAGCTTTTCCTTGGAAATCAAATCAGTCTTTGTAATTACCGCAAACTTTTTAGCCTTTGGGTGCTTTGCAATTTCGGCAGCGATAAAGGTGTCACCTGCGCCAGATGTTTCATCAGCTGGAATACACATGATCACGATGTCGACCGAGTCCATGCTCTGATCTACAACTTGATTCAGACGCTGACCCAATAATGTCTTTGGCTTATGAACACCTGGTGTATCTACAAGCACCGCTTGGAATTCGGGGCGGTGAACAATGCCGCGAATCGCTGTACGAGTTGTATTGGGATGATGTGAAGTAATTGCGATCTTGCTACCAACTAAAGCGTTAATCAAGGTTGATTTACCAACGTTAGGGCGGCCAACAATGGCTACAAAGCCCGAACGGAAATCACTCATAGGCTTATTCTCTCATTAATTAACGCCGATGAACTCCACTGCATCTGCGACAGATGTAACGATCTCTGCAGCTCTTTCGCCAATCAAGCGATGACACCCTTCGCTTGTCGGAGATGTAATAGGTCCTGGAATCGCCATAACGGGTCGAAAGATCTCCGCCGCATCACGTGCTGTTCGCAACGATCCGCTACGAAAGGCAGCTTCCACTACAAGGGTCGCTTTAGAAAGAGCGGCAATCAAACGGTTTCGTGTTAAGAATCGATTGGGAAGTGCTTTGTGCCCTGGCATGAATTCTGTAACCATCGCACCCGATTCGCAGATTTCAGCAAACAATCTGGTGTTACCTGCTGGATAGTTAATATCAATGCCAGATGCAACAACTGCGACCGTTACCCCTTCGGCAATCAATGCACCTTTATGTGCATAGGAATCAATTCCGTAAGCTCCCCCGCTAACAATTGCCCATTCACGATCTGCAAAACCTGCAGCAAACTCACCGGCAATTCTTGCTCCATACGATGTTGGATTACGTGTTCCAACTATCGCCAACGATGATTGGTGCAGTGCGTTGATATTTCCCTTGAGGATTAAACCAATAGGAGGGGCTGCAAGATCGTTGAGCTGTTCAGGCCAATCCTCATCATCTGGCGTAATCAGGCGGGCATAGTGTTTACCTATTTCGGTCAGGATTTTGTCACCATCTGTTTGGCGCAGATTAGTAATCAACTTTTCATACTTAATCGGGTCATATCCACCGTTTAGTAACTTGTTGTACACCGCAAGTGCGCCATGGGTTGAAATCTCTGCACACCAAAAGGTATGACCGCCTTCGATAATGCTAAACAAACAGGCTCGTGCCAACTGTTCATTCATGCTTCGACTTTTCCTCTCATGGCATGTGCGGCTTCAACATCCTGCATCGTAGGAACGGGATGTCCATGCAAATCAGCAAAACTCCATGAGGTTCGAATGATTTTATGAAGTCCTCGCGCTGTGATGTGCTCTTTATCTAACTCATCATGCAGAAAGTTCATCGCCTTTCGTTCTGGTTGAAAGGTAGATCGCAAAGCACGAGCTGGAATCTGCGAGTTCAAACTCCATCCCATTCCGGCGAAACGTTTTTCAGCAACTGCTCGTGCATTAATGACCCGTTGTCTGATCGCTTCACTGGTTTCACCAAGTTCATTACGAGCCATATCTACCCGTCCAACAGGCTCAACTTGAACTCGTAAATCAATGCGATCCATTAATGGCCCTGAAAGTTTTCCTAAGTACCGTCGCACTTGTTGCGATGTGCAGGTGCAGTTACGACCCCGTCCGGTGAACTTCCCACAAGGACATGGATTAGCTGCTAAGACCAGGAGAAACTGGGCGGGAAAGGTTAGATTTCCTACGCTTCTGGCGATAGTTACAGTGCCTGATTCCAGCGGTTGTCGTAAGGAATCTAAAACTCCAGGGCCGCATTCAGGGGCTTCATCAACAAAGAGAACACCGTAATGTGCAAGAGAACATGCGCCTGGCTTAATGACATGCGAGCCTCCCCCGACCATAGCGATACGTGTTGTTGTGTGATGCGGAGAAACAATGGGTGCAATCAATGACAACGGTGAACGTTGAGTTAACGTGCCTGCAATTGAGTGAACCGCAGTTACCTCTAACGCTTGTTCAATAGATAACGCCGGCATGATCGTTGGAATTCTTTCGGCGATCATGGTTTTTCCTGCTCCGGGTGGGCCGATCAACAAGATGTGGTGACCACCAATTGCTGCTATCTCGGCCGCTAAGCGCGCGGCTGATTGCCCTGCAACATCTGCAAAATCTAAACGGGTATCGATTTGTTCCCACTGCAAATCGATCTCTTGAACAACTTCACGTTCGCCTGTGCGAAGCCAACGCAACACTTGTTTCAGATGCTCCATCGGAACAATTGTCATTGATTGCATTAGCTGCGCTTCTTCAAAATTTGCCGCAGGAACAACAGCTGTACGAATTCCTGCTTTGTATGCTGCCATTAATGCGGGTAGTACTCCGCGTACTGAACGAATTCTTCCATCCAGCGAAAGTTCACCTAGAAACAAAAGTTCGGCAATGCTTTCGCGAGGCACCGTGTCATGTGCCGTCAACAGCGCAATACAGATCGCTAAATCAAAACTAGACCCACTCTTTGGCAACCAAGCAGGTGAAAGTGAAACCGTAACCTTTCGATTAGGCCAAACTTCGCCACAGTTAACAATTGCACTGCGAACACGATCCCGGGATTCGGATAACGCGGCATCTGGCAATCCCAGCAATGCATAACCCGGTAAACCATCTGCAATATCAACCTCGATCGTTACAAGGTGGCCCTCTAAACCTTGCAGGGCAACTGAATGTGTCAGCGCAAGAGTCATAGCAACTTCTCGCGGTATTCAATAGAAAGCCTTCCGTCTGGCTGCACTAAAACCGCTGCACCATCGATTTGATAATCGCACCCTAAACATCCATGTGTAGCTAACCAGGCAAGGGCTAAACGTTGCATGCGATGGGCTTTATCCCGATTAATCGCTTCGAAGGGATGGCCAAATGCAACTGAACTACGAGTCTTAACCTCTACAAATGAAAAGATTCCAGTGGGATTAAGGGCGACGATATCTATTTCGCCTTCTCGTATTCGCCAATTTCTTTCAATTACTTCGCAATGACGTTCGATTAGATATTGAGCAACCGCATCCTCGCCAAGCGCACCAGTACTTTGATTATTCTTTGTCTTCATGGTCAGGGAGGATAAATACCCCGATCATGTGCAGGTGTAGCGCTGAACCTACTTGTGGATTAGGGCAGCAACATTGGCAAAGGAGCGACGATGTTGTGCAGACGGTCCATGCTCATTCAGCGCCTTTGTGTGTGCAGCTGTTATGTACCCCTTGTGACCAGCAAAGCCATATAGCGGAAATTCATTGTCCATCTCGCGCATGATGCGATCACGAGTGACCTTTGCGATTACCGATGCTGCGCTAATTGAAACAACAACTTGATCGCCTTTCCAGACGGCAAGGTTTGGAACTCCTAAACCTTCGATCGCATACCCATCAGTTAATACATAGGCGGGTTCAACACTTAATCCCTGAACTGCACGACGCATTCCATCTAAATTTGCAGCATGCACACCACGTGAATCAACCTCGCTGGCAGGAACAATCACAACACTTACAGATGCAGCCACCTGATGGATTAAATCAAAAATTGCATCACGCTTAATTTCCGGGATTTCTTTGGAATCGCGAACAACAGCAAGCTCTGCTGCAAATGGATCATTGAGAACAACTGAAGCGATAACAAGTGGGCCTGCACATGCTCCACGACCTGCTTCATCAACACCTGCAATCGGTGAGATTCCCGCATTAGTTAAAGCCTGTTCGATAACCTTCATAAGGTTACTTATTTAATACATCAACTCTTGGAATATATGTGATGTTCTTAAATGGCCAGATGACTCCAACTACTCGCCCGCTCACCTTTGATTCAGGAACAAAGCCCTTATTTATATCCTCTTGGTGGTAGCGAGAGTCTGCACTTGCTCCACGGTGATCTCCCATTACCCATAACTTGCCCTTGGGAACGGTGACATCAAAGTTCATTTCTGATGGCTTATTGCCAGCAAAGATATAAGGCTCGGTAACTTCAACACCGTTGATCGTTAAGTTGCCATCTTTAGTACAGCAAACAACATGGTCGCCGCCAACGCCGATGACACGCTTAACTAAGTACTGCTTTGCAGGATTGGGAAGAACTCCAACAGTTACAAGTGCGCTCTTAGCCTTTGCCACATACTTGTTTGTTGAGTAATCAACGATCTCTGGAAGCCAATTGTTTGGATCTCGGAATACAACGACATCGCCGCGTTTAATATTGTCGGAGATAAATGGAATCTTGTTGACAGCAACACGATCCTTGATTTGAAGTGTGTTTTCCATTGATCCAGAAGGGATATAGAAAAACTGCACTAGGAATGTCTTGATAAATAAAGAGACAACAAGTGCAACAACAACGAGGACTGGGAGCTCCTTGAGGAGCGATCCCTTATTGCGCATTGGAGGGATTATTCAGCTTTTGGAGCTTCAGCTGCTTCTTCAGCAGCTGGTGCTTCTACAACTGCTTCTGCTGCAGGTGCTTCTACAACAGCTTCGGCTTCAACCACAACATCTGCAGCCACAACTTCAGCTGGAACCTCTGCCACAGCTTCCTCAATTACTGGTTCGGACACTGGAGTTGAAAGAATTCCATCGCCGTAACCTTCGACGCCATCGCGCTTTTCGCGAATCTTTGCAGCCTTACCGCGGAGATCGCGGAGGTAGTACAGCTTGGCGCGACGTACTTCGCCCTTCTTTACTAACTCGATCTTTTCAATAACTGGTGTGTGAACTGGGAAGGTACGCTCAACGCCAACGCCGTATGAAACCTTACGGATTGTGAATGTCTCGCGAACGCCATCACCTTGGCGACGGATTACTACACCCTGGAAAACCTGAAGACGGCTCTTGTTACCTTCGATAACACGAACATGGATCTTGAGCTCATCACCAGCACGGAACTGTGGGATGTCTTTGCGCAGCGATGCTGCATCTACGGCGTCAAGAATGTTCATAGTCGGATCCTTTTGTCATTTCTATTAAGCACGCGCTTTGGCGGTGCAGATTGCGTATTGTGCCATAGCCACGCTCAGAACTGTAAATCGGCCTCTAGCGCTCAGGCTCACTCAGGAATCTGAGCGTTGAGCGCCTCAAAGAGGTGGGGGCCAGCGGCGACGGTCAGTTTGTGCCCATGCCAGGCACGGGTGGACACAACCGCTCCCGCTTCACGGGCGATCAGCTCTGCGGCAGCTAGATCCCATTCATGCAACCCAGTTTCAAAGTACCCATCGACCAAACCTGTTGCTACATGGCAGATATCGGCAGCGGCCGAACCAATTCGACGAAGATCTCGAATCTGTGGAAGCAAGATATTCACAATCTTTAACTGCTCAATTCGGTCTTTAACATCATATGCAAAGCCCGATGACAGTAATGCGCGATTGAGTTCAACTGGATCATTGCAAGCGATCTTCACATCATTAAGGAATGCTCCCCCACCTTTGCTTGCATGCCAGGTTGAGTTAACAGTTGGTGAATGAACAACTCCGACCAATGTTCCACTGTCATCTTTAGCAGCGATGCTGATCGCCCATCCAGGTAATCCATAAAAGAAATTAACTGTGCCATCTACTGGATCGATGACCCATGTGACCCCACTTTTGCTGGCACGTGATGTTCCCTCTTCTCCGATAATTCCATCATCAGGGCGTGCAGCCAAAATACTTTCAACAATTAACTTTTCGCTTGCATGATCCATTTGAGTTGCAATATCAATTGCCGTTGATTTAACTGTTAAATCCCATGAAGCGGGACGATCGACCAACAAATCTCCAGCTTGACGCGCAATTTTTAATGCAAGTTGAAGTAGCTCATTGATATCTGTCATAACCGCAGTCTAATGGCGGGTTAGACTCTTGCCTATGTTCTCAGGGTACTTAACGCTATTTAGAACCCCTGGAGCGCTGAAATTTTCAATCCCTGGTGTGATTGCACGAATGCCTATTTCGATGGATTCACTTGCACTTATTTTTATAGTGGTTGCAGTCAGTGATTCTTATGCGATTGCAGGTGCTTTAAGTGCAACAGCATCGGTAGTTATGGCCCTTGCAACACCTCACTGGTCAAGGGTTGCAGATCGCATTGGTCAAAGTGCAATGCTGGTAAGAGTTATTCCCGTCAAGGTTATTGCCTTTTGTGCTTTTACTGTATTGGTGCTGAATGAAACACCTGTGTGGACATGGTTTGTGTCCATCATTATTGCTGAAGCATTTTCCGTAAATACTGGCGGACTTGTTCGTCGACGTTGGTTACACATTTTGAGTCCTGATAAGACAACCACCGCAGAGGATGAACAAGATCGTCACCTGGTAAACACCGCTTACTCCTTTGAAGCACTCATGGATGAGGTTGTCTTTATTCTTGGACCAATCATCGTCACAGCTTGTGCAACCTCAATTGCACCAGCTGCGGGCATAATTTCGGGAATCATCTTTGTGATGATTGGATTTCCATTATTTGTCATGGCTAAAGAGACCGAGCCACCTGCAAATCCAAAGCGAATCGTCGATCCGCATCCAGCTGTTATTCGAAACAAACGGGTGCAAGCGGTAGTTCTTCCCACAACATTATTGGGCGGCTTCTTTGGATCTATCGCAATTGTGACCGTCGCCTTTGCCGAGTTCCGCGGCCAAGAAGCGCAATCTGGAATCCTGTTAGCAATTTGGGCGGCCGGCAGTGCAGTTGCCGCAATTATCAATGGGGTTATTAAATGGAGATTAACAAGTGCAGCTCGCTTCTTAATATTTCTCTTTGCATTAACTGTTCTTTCGATTCCAATGTTGTTTGCCCATTCAATTACCTGGCTAGCAGTTGCGCTCTTCTTTAACGGTTTTGCAATCGCTCCCCTTGTTATTAATGCTTATGGTGTTGCAGAGGGTGCGGTTCCGCCAGATCAAATCACTGAAACTTTGACCTGGGTCGTTGCAGGTATGCCTATGGGCGGTGCAATTTCTAGCGCGCTATCTGGCCAAATCATCGACCGCTTCGGAGCAGACATCGCATTTTGGGTACCTCTGGGATTCATGATCGCGGCATGTGCAGCCACACTTCCGTATTTCCAGACTTATAAGGGGCTTATCGGCTACCCTCGTGCTCGTGACTGAGCTACGACTTAATGGAAAGACCGAAGATGGTCTCTACCTTTCATTGCATGACAATGATGGACAGGAATACACGGTTCGTGTTTCTGACACATTGCGTGCAACTGTAAATCAGCAACGTTTGATGGCGGTTCCAGCAAGTGATGAGCCAAGTATTTCAATTAAAGAGATCCAGCGATTGCTGCGTGCAGGTCAAACGGCAGAACAAATCGCTCGCGAAAATGACACAACAATCGAAAAGGTTGAACGTTTCGCAGGACCAATTCTTTCTGAACGTATTTACATTATTGATCAAGCGCAGCAAATTGCGATCCGCAAAGAAGGTGGACGTGATGCGGTTACATTGCTCGGAGTTGTTATCTCACGTCTAGCACCACGCAACATCGATTCATCTGAACTATCTTGGGACACATGGCGTCTCGAAGATGGAACCTGGACTATTGAACTTCACTATCCAAATACATCAGGTGTCGGAATTGCGCAGTGGAGCTTTGATGCAACTCTTCGCACCGTCACATCTATGGATGAGAATGCACGTTGGATGATGGGTGATGAGCCTGCTCCTCGCCAACTTCCAACCGCCGCTCTTATCCCCACCGAGTCTTCTCACCCCTCTGAGCGCCGCATCATCGATGTGTACAGCGAGTTCCGTAAAGAAGATATTCAGGATGAGATTGAAGAAGAGATTGAACCTATTCGCGAGGTTCCACGCTTAGCTGTTATTCGCGAAGAGCCAGATGATGAGGCATCTCGAGATGGAATCACAGCACGTGCAAAGGTTCCAAGCTGGGATGAAATCATGTTTGGCATAAAGCCTGAGGACAAGTAGTTAACTCAGAGTTGTTGTAAGTAATCCAACCTGAGACTCAATCTCACTATCTCCACCATGGTGTCCAACCATTGCACCTTCTTTGTCAGCACGTTCGGGATCTAATAAAACTAATCCCCCGCGAGCAATTGCAATTACCTCACCCATTCGATCAACAGCATCAGCGCTCAACTGCGCACCAAATAAATCGCTAGATATAGCTTGTTCGCGGGTTAGTACCAATGCTTTTTCCTGCAAATACTGTTGCCACAATGATGCGGCATCGGTACGTGCTTGTACTGAATCATTCTCTAAGTACAGATGGCGAGCACGTGGTTCTCCAGCAATAACACTGACGCCGGTTAACAACGGATTGTCCTGACCAATAATGATCTTTTCCTCAACATTAATCATTCCGTGATCAGAGGTCACCCAAATACGGGTTCCCTTTGGTACTTCCTTCATTAACTGCGAAACCATTTGATCAATTGCAGAAAGTGCTGCAATCCACTTATCGCTGCCGACACCATCGGAATGTCCAGCATTATCTAAATCATTGACATACAAGTAGACAAAGGACGGAGTTTTCTGAAGTGCTTGCTTAGTTTCGCTTACTAAATCTGGGACAACATTTGCGCCCTTGTACTCTGCTCCGCGAAATACCGCCCGTGTAAATCCAGAGTTTTCATAACGCTTAGCAGCAACATGGGTTACAGAGATTCCAACTTTAGCTGCGCGTTGAAAAAGAGTTTCGACTGGTTGCCAGTTTTCTGGATCTACACGTTCATCCCACTTCAAAGCATTTAACAATCGACCACCACTGCGGGGAACTTGAACTGTGTATCCCAACATTCCATGCACGCCCGGAAGTTCGCCCGTTGTTAACGTTGCAAGTGAGGTCGCTGTTGTTGAAGGAAATGATGTCTGCACTAAACCGTGTTTAAACATGCGGCTCATAGCTGGCATTACATCTGCGTACTGCGACAAGGTGTCAAAGCCAAAGCCATCAATGAGAAATAAAAGCTCACGTCCCATAGGCGATTGACCGACCGCTAAGTGATCAATGGCACTGTCCAACCCGAGGGATGAAAAGATAGATGGAGTTATCTGGGACAAATGCACGTGCTTATCTTCCCACGAGTGTGCACTAGAGTTTGGCTATGGAAAAAGCGATCAAGTTATCTACTGAGGTTGCCAATGCGCTCAAGGCTGGAAAGCCTGTAGTTGCCCTGGAATCAACCATCATCAGCCATGGATTGCCACGTCCTTCAAATCTTGAGGTTGCTCTCGAGTGCGAACGAATTGTTCGTGACGCAGGCGCAGTTCCTGCAACCATCGCACTGCTCGATGGAAAGATTTTGGTCGGATTAGAACGATCTGAGCTTGAAGCGATTGCAAACCGTGATGATATTTCCAAGGCATCAATCCGCGATCTTGCGATCATCGTTGCCCAAGGCAAAAGCGCTGCGACAACTGTTGCTGCAACTGCGCATATTGCCGCACTTGCTGGAGTTCATGTCTTTGCAACTGGTGGTCTTGGTGGAGTTCACCGCGGCGCCAATGAATCCTTTGATGAGTCTGCGGATTTAACAGCCCTTGCCAATGTCGATATGACCATGATCTGTGCTGGTGTGAAATCAATTTTGGATGTTCCTGCAACTTTAGAGCGTCTAGAAACTTTGGCGATCAGCCTTGTTGGATACAAGACAACCGCTTTTCCTGGTTTCTACCTGACTGATTCTGGTTACACACTTGAGCACCGAGTTGATACTCCTGAAGAGATCGCAGCGATCATCAAGGCGCGCAAAGATGTTGGCACTTTAAGTAAAGCGCTGGTCGTTGCAAATCCAGTTGTGAAGGAAATGAATAAGGCTCTGCATGACGAGATTTTGAAATCGGGTTTGGAAAAGGCTGAAAAGCAAGGCGTGACGGGTAAGGCTGTAACTCCATTTTTGCTCGAGCATTTCCACACAACCTCAAAAGGTGAATCCTTAGCCATCAACACTGAAATTATTAAAGCGAACTGTTTACTGGGTGCGCAGATTGCTGTGGCCCTTCAATGAAAAAGATTCTATGTATCGGCGATTTAGCACTGGATGTTATTTCGCAGCTAAAAGAGCCGATCAACTACGGCAATGACACCGCCAGCAGAATTTCAAGCCACCCTGGTGGACAGGCTGCAAATGTTGCGACGTGGATAACACGCACAAACTCAAAGGCACATTTAGTAGCTCGTACAGGTAATGATCCTGTTGGTTTTGCCCTAATTACAGATCTCGATAAGTACGGCGTAGAACACCTCAATTTGATGCATAGCGGACGCCCAACAGGTGTTGTCGTAATTTTGGTTGATGCCAATGGTGAGCGAACTATGTTTCCGGACAACGGGGCAAACGCGGATCTTGAAGCATCTGATCTGCCACCACTAGATGATGTCGATGGTGTGTACTTATCTGGTTACGCACTTCTTGATTTCCGCAGTCGTGACGCTGTTCTTGCGATGATCAAAAAGATCAAAGCTGCAGGAAAGCCAATCTTCTTTGACCCAACAACAACTGGTGCGATGAAGATCGTTAGCCGTGAAGAGGTTTTATCGTGGGTTTCAATGATGGATGGAATCCTTCTCAATAGCGAAGAGGCTTTGTATCTCGGAGATTCAAAGGATGTTGTGACAGCTGAAGAAAATCTTGCTAAGTACACACCACTTGTTGTCATTAAGTTGGGTTCAAAGGGTGCAATGGCGATCAATGGCACTGATACAGCCAAGGTCTCAGCAGTTACTACCAATGTTGTCGATACAACTGGTGCTGGAGACTCCTTTGCTGCTGGATTTATTCCGAAGTGGCTGGAAACAAGTGATCTCACTTCAGCGCTTTCGGCCGGAGCTGCATTGGCTGCAAAGTGTGTTTCATCAGTTGGGGCGCGCCCTCCCCTAAATTAAGGCTGACTCTTGGCAGAATGCCCCAATGGCAACTGCGAAGACACCCGCGAAATCTGCGGCAAAGGGTAAGAAACCTGCTGGACCAAAGCCCGGCGAGTACCCAGGAAAGATCGTTGACATCGATGTTTCCAAAGAGGTTTCAGAATCTTTTCTTGAATATGCGTACTCAGTTATTTACTCACGTGCTCTTCCTGATGCACGTGATGGTTTAAAGCCTGTTCACCGTCGCATCCTTCATCAGATGGCAGATATGGGTCTTCGCCCAGAGCGCGGACATGTAAAGAGTGCACGTGTTGTTGGTGAAGTCATGGGTAAGTTGCACCCGCACGGAGATGGCGCAATTTACGATGCATTAGTTCGTATGGCACAGAGCTTTTCAATGGGTCTGCCATTAATTGATGGCCACGGAAACTTTGGTTCGCTAGATGCAGGTCCTGCTGCCATGCGTTACACCGAGGCACGTTTAGCACCAGCTGCAATGTCGATGGTTGCTGAAGCTGATGAAGACACCGTTGATTTTGGTCCCAATTACGACGGACAGCTTTCTGAGCCAACCGTTTTGCCTGCTGCATATCCAAACCTGCTCGTAAATGGCGGCTCTGGAATCGCTGTTGGTATGGCAACCAATATGGCACCTCATAACTTGAGCGAAGTCATCGCTGCAACCAAGTTCTTAATCGAAAATCCAACTGCAACCGTTAAGCAGTTAATGAAGTTTGTTCCAGGTCCAGATTTCCCAACAGGTGGAGAGATCGTTGGACTCGATGGTGTTCGTGAGGCGTACTCAACAGGTAAGGGATCCTTCAAGGTTCGTGCAACTGTTGAGATCGAAAAGGTGACTTCTCGCAAGATGGGTATCGTCATCAAGGAGCTCCCTTACACAATTGGACCTGAAAAGGTTGTTGAACGTATTGCAGCACTTGTTAAGGCGAAGAAGATTCAGGGAATTAGCGACATCGTTGATCTTTCAGATGGTCAGACAGGTACCAATGTTGTTATTGAGATCAAAAATGGCTTTGAGCCTGAAGAGGTTCTGGAAAAGCTATATGCATTGACTCCAATGGAGGATGCCTTTGCGATTAACGCAGTTGCATTGGTAAAGGGCCGTCCGCAGACCCTTGGTCTTAAGGAGCTGCTACGAGTATTTATCGATCACCGTATCGAAGTTGTTCGTCGTCGTTCAGAGTTCCGCAAGGCAAAGGCTGAAGCCCGTTTAGGACTGGTTGATGGTTTGCTCAAGGCGATTATTGATATCGATAAGGTCATCAAGATTATTCGCGGTAGCGATGATGCAGCAGCTGCAAAAGATAAGTTGATCAAGGACTTTAAACTCAATGATGAACAAGCAACCTACATCTTGGATATGCCGCTTCGTCGTTTGACCAAGATGAGCAAGATTGAACTCGAAACAGAGCAAAAGGAACTCAAAAGCACAATCGCAGAGCTAACAAAGTTGCTCAAGAGCGAGGATGCAATTAAGGCACAGGTTTCTGAAGAGTTAACTGCGGTTGGAAAGTCCTATGCAACACCTCGTCGTACGCGAATTGGTGCTGCTTAACCTCTCCCGATAGAGTTCGGTGTGATTTCAACTCAAGCGCTCGAATTACGTGCAGGTGCTCGCCTTCTTGTTAAGGGCGTAACTGTTCGTATTAACAGCGGCGACCGTATTGGTTTTGTTGGTCGTAATGGTGCTGGTAAATCAACCCTTGCAAAGGTTCTGGCTGGTGAAACTATGCCTGCAGGTGGTGCGGTAAATCGCACTGGAAAGATTGGTTACCTTCCGCAGGATCCTCGTACTGGTGATGAACCAGGCACGGTCATTGATCGAATTTTATCTGCCCGTGATTTAGATCAGATCGCAGCACGTATGCGTTCTGTTGAAGAGGAAATGGCCACCGCCCAAGGTGAGGCTTTAGAAAAAGCGATGGATCGCTATACACGTGTTGAAGCAGAGTTCTCAGCAGCAGGTGGTTACGCGGCAACGGCAGAGGCTGAAGCTATCGCTACATCTCTTGGAGTTGCTGAGGCTGTCTTTGGAAATGAACTATCTACTCTTTCTGGTGGTCAGCGTCGCCGAATTGAATTAGCTCGTATTCTCTTTAGTGGTGCTGAAACCCTTTTGCTGGATGAGCCAACTAACCACTTGGATGCTGATTCGATTATGTGGCTGCGCGAATTTCTATCAAAGTACTCAGGTGGCTTAGTCATCATCTCTCACGATGTGAACTTGATCGAAACCGTTGTTAATAAGGTGTTCTACTTAGATGCCAACCGTAACTGCATCGATGTATACAACCTTGGGTGGAAGGCTTACCTGTTACAACGTGAACAGGATGAGCACCGCCGTAAGAAGGAGCGTGCTAACGCAGAAAAGCGTGCGGAGATTTTGCAGAAGCAGGGCGAAAAGATGCGCGCCAAGGCATCGAAGGCAACAGCTGCACAAGGCATGTTGCGTCGTGCTGAAAAACTTCGTAGCGGACTTGATGATGTTCGAGTCGCCGATAAGGTTGCAAAGCTGCGCTTTCCTACCCCTGCTCCATGTGGCAAAACTCCACTGTCAGGTGAAGAGCTTTCCAAGAATTATGGCTCTCTTGAAATCTTTACCGATGTTTCATGTGTGATTGATAAAGGTTCACGTGTTGTAATTCTTGGACTTAACGGTGCCGGAAAGACAACTCTGCTTCGTATTTTGGCGGGCGAACTTGAATCAGATACCGGCAAAGTTGAACATGGTCATGGTTTAAAGATCGGTTACTACGCCCAGGAGCATGAATCACTTGATTTTGAACGCACTATTTTAGAAAACATGATGTCTGCAACCCCTGATATTCGCGAACCTGAAGCTCGCAATACCTTGGGTTCATTCCTTTTTGTTGGCGATGATGTTCATAAGCCAGTGAAGGTCTTATCTGGTGGCGAAAGAACTCGTTTAGCGTTAGCAGTTTTGGTTGTTTCTGCCGCGAATGTTTTGCTCCTGGATGAGCCAACTAACAACTTAGATCCTGCATCTCGTGCTGAAATTCTTGGAGCACTTGCTGAGTACCAAGGCTCAGTCATCATGGTTTCTCACGATGAAGGAGCGGTTCAAGCGCTTAAGCCAGAGCGTGTGATCTTGTTGCCAGATGGCGATGAGGATTTGTGGAAAGAGGAGTACTTCGACTTAGTCGCTATTGACTAAGCGTCGATGTGATCGCGGTCGATCTCCGCGTTAGCAATAAATTCCTTACGTGGTGCAACATCACTACCCATCAAAAGTTCAAACATCGCTTCCGATGCCGCTGCATCTGAAACGGTAATACGACGCAAGGTACGAGCATCTGGATCCATTGTGGTTTCACGGAGCTGATCTGCATCCATTTCGCCAAGGCCTTTGTAGCGCTGAATAGGCTCCTTCCAGCGCTTGCCCTCCTTCTTAAGCTCTGCAGTTACCTTCTTCATCTCATCATCACTGTAGGTGTAGATGTAATTGCCCTTCTTGCCTCCCCCGCCAACAACTTCGATGCGGTGCAGAGGTGGGATCGCAGCAAATACGCGGCCTGAATCAATCAATGGGCGCATGTAGCGATACATAAGGGTAAGTAGTAAACAACGAATGTGTGCACCATCAACATCAGCATCTGACATCAAGATAATGCGACCGTAACGAGCCTCATCTAATTCAAAAGACTTTCCGGAGCCTGCACCAATTACCTGAATAATCGATCCGCACTCTTTATCTTCAAGCATCTGTGACAGTGATGCCTTTTGTACATTCAAAATCTTTCCGCGAATCGGCAGAATTGCTTGGAACTCGCTGTTGCGTGCAGCCTTGGTTGTACCAAGTGCTGAGTCGCCTTCTACGATAAACAACTCAGTACGTGTTACATCCTCTGAGCGGCAATCTGAGAGCTTTGTAGGAAGCGATGATGACTCAAGTGCGTTCTTGCGACGTTGTAGATCCTTGTGAGCACGTGCACTAATACGTGTCCGTGATGCCGCTGCGATCTTTTCAAGAACAAGGCGACCATTGGCTTTATCGATGCGCTTAGAAGTATTGAAGTACTCCTTCATCTTGTCAGCGACAACAGCAGAAACTATTCGAGTTGCAGCAGCTGTTCCGAGAACTTCCTTAGTCTGACCTTCAAACTGTGGCTCAGACATACGAACCGTTACAACCGCGGTCAATCCTTCCAGCACATCATCCTTGATGACATCTGCTTCCTTATTGGAAAGAGTCTTGGTTGAACGAAGTGCTTCGTTGACAACCTTGACCAAAGCTTTTTCAAAACCAACAACGTGAGTTCCACCCTTAGGGGTTGCAATAATGTTTACAAATGACCGCTGGGTAGTCTCGAAACCATTGCCCCACTTCATCGCGATATCAACCTCCATATCGCGCTCAACCTCAGTTGAAACCATATGGCCCTTGTCATCAAGAACAGGAACAGTTTCCTGGTAGTGACCCGTGCCGTAGATACGAATGACATCGCCAACAGGCTCATCTGGTTGAAGGTAATTACAGTATTCAGTAATTCCACTCTTGTGGAAGAAGGTCTCAGTTGTCTTTGCTTTGGTGCGATTGTCATTAACAATCAAAGTCAATCCTGGAACTAAGTACGAGGTCTGACGTGCACGAGCGTAAATATCTTCTAGATCTAACTCTGCTTCCTTAAGGAAGATTTGGCGATCACTCCACCACTTAATACGTGTTCCGGTGATCTTGGATGAAATCTTTCCGATTACACGCAAACCTGATTTAGGTTCAAATGGAGCCTTTGGACCATCGCCATCAAAGATTCCTGCAGCACCACGTTGGAATGACATCCAATAAATCTTGCCATCGCGATCTACTTCAACATCTAAACGTGAAGCAAGTGCGTTAACAACTGATGCACCAACACCGTGCAAACCACCAGAGGCTGCATATGATCCGCCGCCAAACTTTCCACCTGCGTGCAGTTTGGTCAAAACAACTTCAACACCAGTTAAACCAGTCTTTGGTTCCTTATCAACTGGAATACCGCGACCATCATCATGGACTTCAACAGATCCATCTGATTCAAGATTAATTTCGATCTTCTTGCAATGACCTGCAAGCGCCTCATCAACTGAGTTATCAATAATTTCCCATAAGCAGTGCATGAGGCCACGTGAATCGGTTGAACCGATATACATACCTGGGCGTTTGCGGACCGCATCAAGGCCTTCGAGAACCGCTAAATCTTTTGCGGTATAGCTATCTTGCGAAGGGGTCGCAACTGCATCTTTCTCGGCCATGGGGCGAAAGATTATCCGCCTGAGCCTATTTTTCAGCGTAAGCGCGCCCAAAAACCTCTCAGATATTGGGATTTGTCGACTCTCAGTGTTAATTCAGCGTTAATTCGTGAAATTAAATGAATATTAACGAGCGGGGAATAAATAAATGTGGTTTCCTGTTCCATAGAAGTAAGCAGTTCACACGGATACGGAGAGAGTTATGACAGAACAATTGTTGCTTGAATCAGTACCTCTTAACGCCCTCGATCGCTGCGATCGTTGCGGAGCACAAGCTTATGTGCGCGCAGTGCTACTTAATGGCGGAGAGCTTATGTTCTGTGCTCACCACGGCAAGGAATATGCTGAAAAGCTAAAGACCGTTGCTGCAAAGATTCAAGATGAGACTGAAAAGTTAATCGAATCTAAAAACTAATCTTTTTTATCGAGAAAGCCCTTATGCGAAGCATCGCAGAAGGGCTTTTCTTGTGAGTGGCCACAGCCACAAAACTTTGGATTTTCAATTGTCTCAATGACATTGCCTTCAGAATCAACAATGTCCACCGTTCCAGTTAAGCGAATTGATCCGCTCTTTGGATTAATGAAAACCTTTGGATTGCTCACAATTAACTCTTAATCGAGATAATCGCGAAGAACCTGGCTACGTGATGGGTGACGAAGCTTTGACATTGTCTTTGATTCAATCTGACGAATACGTTCACGAGTAACTCCGTAAACCTTTCCGATCTCATCAAGTGTCTTTGGCTGTCCATCAGTTAAACCAAATCGCATTGCAACTACGCCAGCTTCACGCTCTGACAAAGTGTCTAGAACTGAGTGCAACTGCTCTTGTAGCAATGTGAATGAAACCGCATCAGCTGGGACAACAGCTTCAGAGTCTTCAATCAAATCACCGAATTCGGAATCTCCTTCTTCACCTAGTGGTGTGTGAAGTGAGATTGGCTCGCGACCGTACTTCTGAACCTCGACAACCTTTTCAGGTGTCATATCAAGTTCTTTAGCTAGCTCTTCTGGGGTCGGTTCGCGACCAAGATCCTGAAGCATCTGGCGCTGTACACGAGCCAACTTATTAATAACTTCAACCATGTGAACCGGAATACGGATCGTACGAGCCTGGTCAGCCATCGCACGGGTAATCGCCTGACGGATCCACCAGGTTGCATATGTCGAGAACTTGTAACCCTTTGTGTAGTCAAACTTCTCAACGGCACGGATCAGACCCAAGTTACCTTCCTGGATCAAGTCCAAGAACAACATTCCACGACCGGTGTAACGCTTTGCCAAAGAAACAACCAAACGAAGATTTGCTTCGAGCAGGTGATTCTTTGCCCGCTTTCCATCTTCAACAAGCCATTCAAGTTCGCGCTTGTACTTCTTATCTAACTTCTTTTCATGCTTCAATTTTTCTTCTGCAAAAAGACCGACTTCTACACGTGTTGCAAGCTCCACTTCAAGCTCTGCGTTCAAAAGTGCTACACGGCCGATCTGCTTTAAATAATCCTTAACAGGGTCTGCTGTCGCTCCTGCTGTCATAACGGTCTGAGCAGGTGCATCATCTTCTTCAGATGCCTTTAATGTAAAGGCATTTTCCTCATTACCTTGATTTGCATCCTCTGCTGCAAGATCTACAACACGAGGTTGATTGCCCTTTTCCTCTTCTTCGCTGTCGATAATTTCGACAACTTCTTTGATCAAGGTTTCTACATCTTCAAGTTCAACCTCTTCAAGTTCAACCTCTTCGCCATCAATCTTTGTAACAATCGCCTTACCGGTCTTTGTATCAACCTTTGGTGCTGCAACCGCCTTAACAGGTTCTGGCTTTGGAGCAATCAGCTCATACTCGGCCTTCTTAAGAATTCGTGATGGTGAACCAAGTCCACTCTTGCGAAGCTTTTCAATGAGTAGTGGAACTTCTGTTGCGAGCGCACGAGCCTCATCAACTAAATCCTTGTCAGCCTTCTTTGGAATTCGATTAATTGATGTAACGCCACGAGCATCTAGCTCTGCAAGTACCTCATTTTGGCGAAGTACAGCGTTCTTTGCATCAACAATCTGCTGAACATCCTTGGCGGTTAAATCCTTTTTTAACTCAACCTTCTTTGCAGGTGCAGCCTTCTTAACAGGCGCTGCTGCTTTCTTCGCAGGAGCTGCTTTTTTAACAGCGGCTTTCTTGACGGGCGCTGCCTTCTTTACAGGTGCGGCCTTTTTAACTGCGGCTTTCTTTACTGGTGCGGCTTTTTTCGCAGGTGCGGCTTTTTTTACAACAGCCTTCTTCGCTGGTGCTTCTTTCTTCGATAAAGTTTTTGCTTTCACCTTGTTTTTGAGCGCACTAAATACAGCCACAATTGTCCTTTGATTTATTTCAGCGAAGCCGCTGAAGCGATGGCTATATTATAATTTGTCCACAGGGGTAAATGCACATCCAAAAGGCCTATTTGGCCAGATTTAAAGCCTCTCTGATCACATTTCCCACACTTTCAACCTCTACAAGGAAGCCATCATGTCCAAATGGGCTGGAAATGGTCACCAAAGGCGCTGCAGCTGGGGCTAATTCAGCGATCTCAGCCTGCAGGCGGACTGGAAAGAGTCGATCTGTATCAATTGAGACAGCAACCACCGGAACCTTGATGGTGGCCAGAGCTGCGGCAACTCCCCCGCGATCGCGGCCAATATCGTGGCTATTCATCGCCTCTGTCAGGGCGATGTAGGTGTTGGCATCAAAGCGTTTGGCTAACTTGTTGGCCTGATGATCCAGATATGACTCAACGGCGTAACGACCGGTGTCATCTCCCTGCATCTGGCGGCCAAAGCGGATATCCATCTCAGCTTCAGTTCTATATGTCAGATGTGCGATGCGGCGGGCGATTCCCATTCCCTCATCGGGGCCGATCTCTTGCTCGTAGTAATCGCCCTTGTTGAAATGTGGATCGGATTTGATTGCGCGAATTTGAATTGATGCGGTTCCGATTTGATCACCAGTTGCAACAGCTGAGGATCCAATAGTGCAGATCGCACCAACACGATCAGGCAGTTGCACCGCCCATTCCAGTGCGCGCATTCCACCTAAGGATGGACCGACTGCAAGTTTGTACTTTTCAATTCCAATCGCATCGGTAAATGCGATCTCAGCATTGACCATGTCGCGAATAGTTATTGCAGGAAAACGTGAGCCCCATCTTTTTCCATCAGGTGCGATTGATGATGGACCTGTTGATCCCTGACAACCACCGATGACATTAGGACAGACCACAAAGTATTTATCTGTATCAAAGGGCAATCCTGGGCCGACCATGGATGGCCACCAACCAGGAACATCGGACCAACCCGTCATCGCATGATTTACTAAAATCGCATTATCTTTTGCAGCGTTTAATGTGCCCCACGTTTGATACGCGATAGTGACATCCGGAAGCGTTTCGCCATTTTCAAGAAGGAGGAAACCGATCTTGATGAACTTGCGTTCACCCGGATCATGAGTTTCGAGCCATGCACCTGTTGCCGTCAATTGGAATCCTTCACCTGCGCTTGTCGCCGAAGCGACCTGTTCGTCACCCGGAGCACCCCGCCGCGGTGGAGGGTTGCCGCCTACTAAGCCGGGGCTAATACGTAGGACTCGTGAACGGTGTAATTCTAGCGACTAGGACTCAAAAATCCCAGCGGTCACCTTGGGGTGCAGCTCTACCCGCATCGCAGCAAAAGCGGCGGCGGGCCAGCCTGATCCAAAGACTCTGCGCAACAAAACAGTTAATGAGTACTTGGGATCATCTGCTGTTGCACGATCCAATGCGCGATAAGCAAGCTCGCTATCTCCGCGCTCGTAGGCCAAGGTCGCAAATAGACACGCAACTGGTGCGACAAATCCTGTGGGTGCAACCCGCAATAAGTACAGCCACATGTTCCAGTAGATATCAAAGGTCTTTGCATTGTGGGTTCCTAATGCAAAATCCCGAACCTGAATATCCATTAAACGGCCTAACACCTGCGAAACAAGTTCGACATCGCATTGATACCCACGATCTGCAAACTGCATCGATAGGTCAATCACCGCGGTCGCACCATCTCGTTGCAAAAGATTGAGATCATCCATATCGGGGCGCACTGCAAAGGTATTAACACTTTCAATGAATTCTGGATCGGTAGAAAGTGGGAGTGAGGTAATGCTGACATACATATTTTCAGTGGTCATGAGTTTTATCCTTTGCGTGGGGTGAAGTGGGTAGGTGCTTGTACGACTGTTATCTCTGCAGTTGAATACTTTTGAACTGTTCCTGTTACCGCTCTTACTTGAGCGTTATGGCTGTACTCGCCATTCCATGATGTAAGTAGTGAAACTACATACGTACCTGGCTGTGAATAAATGTGGCGGATCGACCCTGAGGGATATGGACCGCCATTGTCTGTTGTTGAATAAAAGGTTCCATCACCAAAGCTCCAGGTAAATGAGGGTCGCAGCGCTACATCGACAACCTCACCGATGATGTCGACCCGCGATTGAAAGAGTGATGGAAGATCGCACCAGAAATACACCGGAACATTGATAAGCGGTTCAAATCCAGGTTGATAAGCAACTCCTGCAGTTGGAACTAATTGAGTAAGACGATCACTGAGATTGACTCGAGTACTTGTTTTCTTAATCCGTGGTTTATAGGTGCGTTTGATTACAGGCTTTTTAACAACTGGTTTAGCTGCGACCGGCGGGAAGAACAAAGGCCTTGCACTTGGCTTTGGTGAGGGTTTGACCGTTGTTTTCTTCGGTGCCTGACTGATGCTCTTTTTCGCAGTTGTAGCGCCTTTGCGAGCTTCGATAATTATTTGGTTGTTATCTGTGTAGACATTGATGCAGGCTTTCTCTGCACATGGATCAGCGACAGCTGATGGTGGAAATGCGAGGGCAAGTGCGAGTAACAGTATGAGGGCGACCATGTGCGGCACCATAAATCGCCCCACAGACGGCGTAGCCAACCATTGCGCGAACTGTGGATAGTTGTGACAGGCTACGAACATGGCAGCGCGCGATGGTGATGGTTGGGTTGAATGCGGCTGCGGAAATAAGCACTGGGGACTTAATGGCGCAGCCGGAATAATGATTGTGCGCGGTCATGAAATTCTTTTACAGCATCGAGCACCATGGGTGCATAACGGTGATACCTGGGGTATTCCAGGTGGTGCCCGTGATTCTCATGAAACAACTATTGAAGGTGCATTTCGCGAAGCTATTGAAGAGACTGGCATTGATACCGATTTACTAACCCCACTGCACACCTTTACCGATGATCATGGTGATTGGAAGTACGAAACCGTTATCGCCCAAGCTGCAGCAGGATTGGTAGCTCACGAGGTAAATGATGAATCCCATGAAGTTCGTTGGGTAGATATTGAAAAAGTAGATGAACTGCCTTTGCATCCCAGCTTTGCAAAGTCCTGGCCTGAACTAATGAAACTGCTTAATAACTTTATCGGCCCACGTTAATTCTGTTTCAGTGCTGTGTGCCACAACTACAACAGTGGTTCCACGTTCGGCAAGTCTTTGCAAAACTTCAATAATCTTTTTACGGCTCGAAACATCTTGCGCTGCTAACGGTTCATCCAACAAAAGAACAGGTGTCTTTTGGGCAATTGCCTGAGCGATTGCAACACGTTGGGCTTCTCCCCCAGACAAAGTTGTTACGAGCCGATCTGCGATTTCAGTTAACCCCAAATCATGCAGAATTTGTGGTGATTCGCCGCCCATTTCCACGATCTGTTGAACGGTAAAGCCCAAGGTAAAGCTTTGATTTTGAACCGCCATTGCTCGTATTGCAGCCAAAGTGCTAGCCGGAGTCAGTATTGGATGCACTTCATCGATAGTGATTGTTCCATTATCGGGTGCAATGTCACCGGCGATCGCAGCTAACAGCGTTGATTTACCGCACCCATTAGGGCCAATAATCACGGTGATTGAACCAGCCGGAATTTGTTCGGAGTAATCATAAATAATTTCGCGGCCATCGCGCACAATGGTGATTTCATCAATGGTAATCATTGAGTTCTCCAGACATTGTTTTTGAAGACTACAAGAGCAATCAGCACAGGCGCACCCAATAATGCTGTTGCAAGGCCAATTGGTAGTTCATTGGGTTGAGCAATTGTTCGAGAAACAGTGTCAGCGACAACAACGATCAAGCCTCCAATTATCGCGCTGTGAGCAACAAGCTTTCTGTGTGATGGACCATATATAAACCGCGCAATATGCGGAGCTGCTAATCCAATAAATGCAATTGAGCCAACGGTACTAACAGCACCACCTGCCAAGATTGAAAGGGCAATCAACGCAAATAGGCGAATGCGAGCGACATTAACCCCTAAATGAAAGGCTGTTGCATCACCTAAAGAAAGTCGATCAAGTGAAGGTGCGATTTTCCAGGCAATCAAAACACCAATAACCGTTGTTAAAGCGATGCCAATCAAATTTTCTGAGGTTATAAGAGCAAGCGAACCTAAGCTCCAAAATGAGATGGAACGAGCATCAGCACGAGAAACCATAGCTGATGCGATTCCGACAAAGGATGTAAAGATTGCAGATACTGCGATACCCACGATGATTATAGTAAAGGAAGAAAGTGCTCCGCGGATAGCTGCTAACTTAAAGGTTAGCGCTGTCGTCAGTAATGCACCGATGGTTCCGCAGGCAATTGCACCAATAGTTCCTACTTCAACTAACCCAGTACTAATTGCAAGTACCGCACCGAAAGAAGCACCCGCTGCAGTTCCTAAAATTGCAGGTTCAGCAACCGCGTTATTGCATGCACCCTGGGCCAATAAGCCCGCTACTCCTAGCGCTGCACCGACAACTACTGCAGCGGTTACACGTGGAAGCCTTATCTGCCACAGGATTTCATTACTTCCGGGATTAATTAAGGCTGACCAAAAATTTTCGATCTGAGTTGCGCCAACATACAAAGAAAGTGTGAATGCGCTCAGTAAAAGTAATGCTGGAAACCACTTTTTCATGGGGCTACCTTGCGCAGCGCTGTTGCCAACGCCTCAATCAGCGATGGTGTTCGGGGGCCAAAGGAGAGCAACAGTGAATCATCCACATCGATCACTGCGGCATTTTTACCAGCTTTGGTTTGTGCAACACCTGGAAGTTTAAGCAGACCTTGCACCCCTCCAACTGATTCCAACCCTTTACTCATTACGAGAATGACATCAGGGTTCAAAGTTGCAAGGCTTTCAGCGGTCAGAGTATTAAAGGGTCGATCTAAGCTCTGTGCCCCAACATCTACTGCACCGATTGCTTGTAATAATGAATCTGCACCTGACCCCGAACCTCCGATTAAGTAGACCGAAGATGTTCCACGTAGGTAGAGAAAAGCAACACGAGGCGAGTTTTTCAATTGATTGGTCTGTAAGGATTGATTGATTTGCTCAACTAGAAGATCAGTCTGATCTGGAGCACCGATAGCTGCTCCTACTGCACGGACCTTACGTGGCAAATCTGAAAGGCTCCAACTTTCTGGGGTTTCAACAACTCGAATGCCAGCAGCTTTGATCGTTGCAATCGCAGCCTTTGGTCCAGTTGATGCATCAATAAGTACAAGATCAGGATTAAGTGAAATAACTTTTTCAGGTAAAACTTGATGCCCAGAGGTAACGATTGGAATATCGGCTAAAGAATCTTCGGTGCTCGATATATCTCGGCCAACAATGATGGATTGACCGTTAAGAGATTGAATAATCTCAGCAACACCGTTGGCCAAAACTATGACTCGTGAGGCTGAGAATGAACTCTGGGTGTCGAGTGAAATCGATCTCACATCATTCTGAGAAATTGTGTAACTACTTCCTGTGGTGTTTGCGGCACACCCTGAAAGCAAGGCAATGAGCGCAATTATCACCATTTTTCTCATGGGAGCAGTGTGCCAAATCTTTCTACGACAGATCTCTGTGTCTTGTCGGATAAGTGTTTTCTGGAGCTAATTTAAAGTGTGAACATGAGGAAAATACTGGCGTTAGTAGTGGCAATCACTATTGCTTCCATGCCCGCATCCTCTGCTGCTTCAGTTAAAGGAGCACAAGGTCAGGTTCTCTCAGTTTCCAAAACATCGGTCAAAGATGGAGCGATGCTCACCGTCAATGGAAAGTACTTCGATGAAACCGTTGGAATTTACCTTGCCTTTTGCGTTATTCCGCCCAAGGGAAAGGCACCGACTCCATGTGGTGGCGGAGTCAATAAAGCGGGGATTGGAGATGCCTCCTTTTGGATCTCATCTAATCCCCCACCCTATGCAATTGGCTTAATTGAGGAGTTTTTACCTGGTGGACGCTTTACACAGAAAGTAAAGATCTCAAAGAAGATTGGAAAGTTTGATTGCACCAAGATCAAATGTGCAATCACCGTACGTGCCGATCACTTACGAAGTAATGATCGCAGTTCAGATCTATTTATTCCCATTACAGTCAAATAAGGAGAAAAATGAAGAAGCTCGTTCTTGTTGCATTAATCGCTTCCCTCTTGATGCCGGCTTCGGCACAAGCAGCAGAAACAAAGTTTGTTGGCGGACCTTTAACAAACCTTGAATCTCAAGGTGCAACAATCAACATCACGCTCACAAATATTCCCGCAAAGGGCGGTCTCTACATTCAGCAATGTGTTGAAGCACCTGCGGGAACACGTCCTTCGGTTTGTAACAAGGCGGTCGAGTTATGGATTTCCAGCGCCCGAGGAGCCTCCTTTCTTCCAACCGACACCATTAAGTTCAAGCCAACAGGTAGTTATGTATCAGGCACTACAACAGTAGATTGCACAGTTGCCAAGTGTGGAATTTTCATGCGCTTTGATCACACCGTCGCAAGTGATCTCAGTGAGGATCAATTTATTCCGCTGACCTTTAAAGCTGCAACAGCGGGTGCTACAACCTTGCCGGTTGATGAGATAACAGCAACTATCAATGGCATACCAGTCAGCACACGGGCCCCAGCAACTTTGAGTTACCGCCAGTTTGCAACCCTTTCAGCGGTTTCAAAGGCAGGGGCAGCCCTGAGCTATTCATCCTTAGCGCCAGCCTGTGCCATTAACGGCACTGAAATCACACCACTAACTGGTGTGGGCGAATGTGCAATCGCTGTCACCTCAGCGGGAAATGCAAACGCATCATCAATCACAGCCATCCTGCCGATTAGATTAACTCTGGGAACACAAAGCTTTGGTGATTTCACTATGCCGAAGTCGATCAAAGCAGGCTCAAAGCTTGAACTTCCGATTCTCAGTAACTTCGGTGAAAAGATCAGTTACAAGACTGCTGGTTCCTGTTCTGTGGCTCTTGCCCGTGCAACTATCAAAAAGGGAAAGTGCACCATCACCGCTACAGCGCCTGCGAAAAGTAACAGCTATACGGCGTTAAATAAAAAGTACTCGATAACTGGAAAGTAATTATTTAGACATCAGGCCATTGATGCAGAATGCTGTCGCATAAGCGATTTCGTTCTCTGCGTCATGGCCTGATTCAATTCTCTTAGTTGATGCATCTGTAATCGCCTGAATAAAGGCAAGAGCACGCTGTGCATCTTTTACACCTAGATTACTGACCGCCTTCATCAACGGAGTCATTAATGCTCTGTGTGCCATTCCGATTTGCTGTGTACGTGATTGCGGCATGGCAGTTGCATTGAGAGCCTTTGCTAATAGGTGGCGACCATCTGCAATGTAAGTAAGTGCACCCTTGACCCAACAGGTAACAATGCATTGAGCATCAACACAATCTGCCACAGCTGCGTTAAGTGTCTCTGCAAAACTATTAAGCTCATCGATCACTAGATCTGCAACTAATTCAGAACCACTTCCGAAATACTCGTATACGGATGTGCGTGACAACCCAGCGCGTTGAGCAACGGCGGCAACGGTAATTGCAGCACCACCAGATTCAAGGGCGATGCTTGCAGCAGCTTCAATCAGCTGATTACGTCGCCAATCTCGGTGCTCTGCAAGTGTTTGGGTTTCAATGCGAGGCATATTTTTATTGTTTCATGCTTTCGCTGAGTCTTCTCAGTGAATCTACGACTACCGCCTTGTCTGAGGTTCTCCAGAGAGGTGGCATCGAGTTAAGTAGAACACTTCCGTACCGCTTGGTCACGATTCTGGAATCCAAAATGGCAACAACTCCACGATCTTCAACTGATCTGATCAAACGGCCTGTGCCCTGTGCCAGCAGCAGCGCAGCCCGTGGCAGTGAAACCTGCATAAAACCACTACCGCCAGCTGCATCTGCCTGTGATGCACGTGCACTCATGACGGGTTCATCTGGACGCGGAAATGGAATGCGATCGATAGCAACCAAGATGCAACTATTTCCTGGAACATCCACGCCCTGCCATAAGGACATGGTTCCGATCAAAATCGATGTTTCATCCTTTGCAAAACGTTCCACTAAAGGACCAACGGCATCTCCCCGCTTTTGGGTAATGATCTTGATCGGAAGCTCTGCCAACACTTTTCGCAGATGCACATCCGCTGCCTCTACCCCGCGCCATGATGAAAAGAGCGCAAGGGTTCGACCACCTGCAGCATCGATTAACTCACCAAGCTCAGTTAAGACATCCTGGCTGGGGCCATCACGACCGGGCTCTGGCAAATGCTTAGGCATGTACAACACACCTTGATTTGCAAAATCAAAGGGAGAGCCAACATCGAGCATTTGAACATTTGCAGGATCGACTTCGCCATCCTTTAACTCAGCGTTCATTTCTTCATTGACTAAAAAGCCGATGCTCTTTGCCATCGAATCAAAACCTTTGCCCACAGTTAAGGTTGCAGAGGTTGCAATCACTGGAGTCTTAGTCAAAAGGTTTTCACGCAAAACCTCTGACACCGATAAGGGTGCTAGGTACAGAGTGGAGAAGGTTGGTTCGTACCAAAGAACTAAGCCATCCCCCATCTTCAGTAAAGTTGTAGCAGTTGTTGCAATCTCATTAACCGCACCCTTTACTCGTGCTCTCTCTGCTAATGCATCGGTATCGATAATCTCATCATCTGCCGATAAGAACTGTGTGATCGCCTTTGCACTTTCCATAACCTTTCGAATAGAAAACTCAAGAGATTGTGGAATCTCTTCTAAGCGACCAAGTGCGGTTGGATCACCCTTTACATCCTCGCCGTAATCAACCATAGATTCATGGAAATCATTGGCGGCTTTATGGAAGGCATCTGAAAGCTTGCCCGGCATGAACTTTCGGGCCATTGCCGCAGCTCGCAAAACTCGATTAGAGGTTAATTCATCGGTAACAGCTTGAGTTGCTCGATCCATGAACTCATGGGCCTCATCCAAAATCACACAATCGCGTTCCGGCAGAATCGGATGAGAATCTACGATTTCGATTGCTAGCAAGGTGTGATTTGTAACGACGATATCTGCGGTTTGCGCCTTAGCTTTTGCATTTGCTGCAAAGCATTGTGAGCCAAATGCACAGACATCTGCACCGACACATTCACGACCAGATGTGCTGTTCGCCAGCCACACACGTCGATCAACTTCGGGTGCATCATCACGATCACCTGTAACTCCCGGAGTCTTAGCCCAAGCGATTAATCGCTTCGCATCCTTTTCTAGCGATGAAACCTCCATCACTAGCTCTGTGTCAGGATCAATGTCTTCGCTATTCATCTTCTGTAAACACACATAATTTCCAACACCTTTATAGATTGCGTAGGAAATTTCGCGGCCAAGTTCCTTTTCAAGTGCCGGAACTACCGCTGGCAAGTCACGATCGACCAACTGACGTTGCAGCGCGATCGTTGCCGTTGCAACCAATACTTTCCGACCATGCACGATGCCGGGAATTAAATAAGCAAGTGATTTACCAGTACCAGTACCGGCTTGAACCATGAGGTGATGGCGGTTAGTTAAGGCGTTTGCAACAGCTTCTGCCATTTCAATCTGGCCATCACGGGCTGAACCACCAATTGCCTCGACAGCAACATCGAGTGCGCGACGCACCTGTGCTGACATATCGCTCATTAAAGAGCCATCAAATCCATAAACTCATTTACTGGAGTTGCTACAAGCTTGTCGTAATTAAGACACAGATCAATGATCTTCTTCTGCTTATCGCCATCGTAAATTCGAGCCAGATTGGTCTTGAACTTTTCAATAAGTAGCGGAATACCTTCGGTACGACGACGTGCATGGCCGACTGGATACTCAACGGCTACCTCATCAAAGACGGTGCCATCGGTGAATTCAACTGTAATTGCATTGGCAATAGAGCGTTTTTCAGGGTTGTGATAATCCGCTGTGTAGCCAGGATCTTCAACACAGACAATCTTGTCGCGCAAAGCATCGATACGAGGATCGGCTGCAATATCTTCTTCGTAATCACGAGCGGTAAGACGACCAAAAATAAATGGAACAGCGACCATGTACTGAATGCAGTGATCGCGATCTGCCGGGTTATTAAGCGGACCCTTCTTATCGATGATGCGGATACACGCCTCGTGGGTGCGGATCGTTACCTTTGCAATGTCATCTGATGTTTTACCTGCTGCTTGCATCTGGTGATAGATCGTCATCGCAGCTTCAACACCAGTTTGTGAGTGAAATTCTGCTGGGAAAGAGATCTTAAACAAAACATTTTCCATGACATAGGAACCGTATGGACGTTGGAACTTGAATTCATTTCCCTTGAAGGAGACATCGTAGAAGCCCCAGGTCTTAGCGGTGAGTGCTGATGGGTAACCCATCTCGCCGGTCTTTGCAATTAATGCAAGACGTACTGCGCGCGATGTTGCATCTCCTGCAGCCCACGACTTACGTGATCCTGCATTAGGAAAGTGACGGTAGGTGCGAAGTGATTGACCATCAACCCACGCTAGTGAAACCGCGGCAAGTGCCTGATCACGAGTCAGACCCATCATCTGGGCAACAACAGCGGTTGAGGCAACCTTGACCAATACAACGTGATCAAGACCGACCTTATTGAATGAGTTCTCTAATGCAATACAGCCTTGAATTTCATGGGCTTTGATCATCGCAGTTAAAACATCTTTAACGGTGAACTTCTTATCTGTAGTACGACTCAACCAATCAGCGGTTGCAAGAATTGCACCTAAGTTATCTGAAGGATGTCCCCACTCAGCAGCAAGCCAGGTGTCATTGAAATCTAACCAACGAATCATCGCGCCGATATTGAAGGCACCTTGCACTGGATCTAAAACATGCTTTGTTCCTGGAACTTTGACGCCATTGGCAACAGTCACACCCGGTACAACCGGTCCTAAAAGCTTGGTGCAGGCTTCATATTCAAGGGCTTCGAGGCCACAACCCAGTGTGTCCATAAAGCAGTTCCATGCAGTTTCATAAGCAACCGGAGATTTGATCTCGTAGTTCAGCGCGTAATCGACGATATCGATTATCGCTTGATCGTATGGCTGGTTACCTTGACTTACATGGCTCGACATTGATTAGCGCTTTTCAATTGGTACAAAGGCAAGATCTTCTGGACCAACATAGGTAGCTGTTGGGCGGATGATCTTTCCATCGTTGCGCTGCTCAATGACGTGAGCTGTCCAACCAGAAATACGAGCCATCACAAATAGTGGAGTGAAGTAGTTAACTGGAATCTTCATCGCATCGTATGCAACAGCTGAGAACCAGTCGACGTTAGGGAACATCTTCTTAACTTCCCACATTACAGATTCAATGCGCTCTGCAACGTTGTATAGATTTTCCTTACCAGCTGCTACTGCAAGATCCTTAGTGATGACCTTAACGATCTCATTGCGAGGATCTGACACTGTATAAACCGGGTGACCAAAACCAATAACAACTTCCTTGTTCTCTACACGCTTGCGGATATCGGCCTCTGCCTGATCTGGCGTTGAGTAACGAAGTTGAATCTCAAGTGCGACCTCATTTGCGCCACCATGCTTTGGACCGCTGAGCGCTCCGATTGAGCCGGTAACACATGAGTAAATATCTGCGCCGGTTCCTGCAATGACTCGACCAGTAAATGTTGAAGCGTTGAACTCGTGCTCTGCATACAAAACTAGTGATGCATGCATCGCCTTTTCCCACTGCTCACTTGGCTTTTCGCCGTGAAGTAGGTGCAGGAAGTGAGCACCGATTGAGTTGTCATCGGTTTCTACCTCGATGCGCTTTCCATTATTTGCAAAGTGGTGCCAGTACCCAAGTAATGAACCGGTCTTTGCCAACATTGAATCAGCGATATCGCGCGCCTCTTCTGGTGTGTGCTTAGTCGACTCTGGTGTGACCGCACCGAGTGCTGAAAAGCCTGTACGCAAAACATCCATCGCATGGGCAGATGCTGGAAGTTGTTCAAGCACTGTTTTGACCTGAGGTGAAAGCCCGCGTAGACCCTTGAGCTTTGTCTTGTACGCATCTAATTGAGCCTGATTAGGTAGCGCGCCATGGACCAATAGGTATGCGACCTCTTCAAACTGACAGTTAGCTGCCAAATCCTTGATTGAGTATCCGCGGTAGTGAAGATCTGCTCCACCTACTGCGCTCAGCGCTGTGTTTCCCGCTGGAACTCCAGAGAGTGCAACTGACTTCTTTACTTTGATTTCTGTCATGGTCCCTACCCGTTGTCTTTACCTAGTGTTTGGTCAAGTGCTTTTTCATATTCATAGTAATTAATTGCTTGGTACAACTCTTCACGTGTCTGCATCGTGTCGATCACAGTGGACTGCGTGCCATCACGACGAATTGCTGTGTAGACATTCTCAGCCGCCTTGTTCATCGCTCTGAAGGCTGACAATGGGTACAGGATCATTCCGACCCCGTTGGCAGCTAGTTCATCGCGGGTAAAGAGCGGTGTCATACCAAACTCGGTGATGTTGGCCAAGATTGGCTTTGATACCGCCGCTGAAAACTTTGCGTAATCCTCAAGGGTGCGAATCGCTTCAGGGAAGATTAAATCTGCGCCAGCTTCGATATAGGCGTGAACGCGATCTAACGCTGATTCAACACCCTCATTTGCAATCGCATCGGTGCGAGCCATGATCTGGAAGTTGTCATCGGTGCGTGCATCGACTGCAGCCTTGATGCGATCAACCATTTCAGCCTTTGAAACAATCTCTTTGTTAGGGCGATGTCCGCAACGCTTTGCGCCAACCTGATCTTCGATATGCATTGCGGCCGCTCCAGCTTTGATCAGATCCTTTACTGTGCGGCCGATGTTAAAAGCCGATGCGCCAAAACCTGTGTCGGCATCAACCAATAGCGGTGTATCGCAGACATTGGTAATTCGACGAACATCGATTAAGACATCCTCAAGGGTTGTAATTCCTAAATCTGGAATACCCATTGATCCTGCAGCGACTCCTCCACCTGAAAGGTAGATCGCACGAAATCCTGCGCGCTGCGCTAAAAGAGCATGGTTAGCGTTAATGGTTCCAATAATTTGAAGCGGGGATTCTTCAACCAAAGCCTTTTTAAAGGCTGCACCTGCGCTGGTTACGCTCACAGGTTGAGTGTAACTACCTCAAACAGGCTCGCAAACTCCGTAATTAGTTGAATATTCAACTACTTTGTTATACGGTATCGACATGGCTCAATTACCAGCGTTGTACATAGGTCATGGCGCACCGATGTTGCTCGATGATGAGTTATGGACATCACAGTTGAGAGGTATCGCTACTCAGATCGAAAAACCGAAAGCAATCCTGATTGTGAGCGCTCATTGGGAGTCAGCCCCCGTCACCTTGAGCAGCCCAATAGCTGGCACTCCCCTTGTTTATGACTTTAGTGGTTTTGCTCAAAAGTTTTTTGAGATGACATATGCAACCCCTGATGCATCTGCGTTATTGAATCTTGTTGCATCGATGATGCCAGACAATGAACAGGTATTTCAGAGCAATCGTGGTTTAGATCATGGTGCATGGGTACCGCTTCGTGTCATGTATCCAGATGCAGATATTCCAGTTTTACAGATGTCGATGCCAACCAGTGATCCAGGTAAGTTGATTGAACTTGGAAAACGTTTACAACCTTTGCGCGATATGGGTGTCTTGATTATCGGTAGCGGTTTCTTAACTCATGGTTTGCCGTACTTGCGTGACTGGAGCACCGATGCGGTTGCACCTACCTGGTCAAGTGAGTTTGATACATGGGCAGCTGAAGCACTTGCTAAGGGCGATGTCGAAACTCTTTCCAACTTTAAGAGCGCAGCTCCTGGAATGCCTTACGCCCATCCAACAGTTGAACACTTCACACCATTGTTTATTACCTTAGGTGCTGCGCAAAAAACCGATGCACCAGTTGAAACTTTGATCGATGGTTACTTTATGGGGCTATCGAAACGTTCAATTCTTGTTGCGTAAGTGAAGTAGTTCGATAGCAGCGATCGCGCTGTCATACCCCTTATCTTCTTTGCTTCCGGCACGGCCAGAACGAGCAATCGCTTGTTCAAGATCGTTGCACATCAAAACGCCATACCCGATAGGCTTTCCATACTTGAGTGAAACATCGATAACACCTTGGGTTACACCTTGGCAAACATAATCAAAGTGCGGGGTTTCGCCCTTCAGAACTAAGCCAACGGCTACAACGGCATCAAAACCTGCTTCAAATGCGTATTGCGCAGCAAGTGGAATTTCAAAGGAGCCCGGAACGTATTGAACTTCAACAGTTTTTACCTGTGCTTCGGCAAAGGCGCGCTGTGCACCTGCAATCAGGTCATTGCAAATATCGAGATGCCACGAGGAAGAGATAACCGCGACTTTGGCGTTGGGAAGTGGCTTAATTCCAATTGCTGGTGCATGTCCTGCCATTTACTTGCCTCCTCGTAAGTGACCAAGTTTTTCTTCCTTGGTAGCTAGATACTTTTCATTAAAACTATTTGCGGCAACGGTTAAGTTCGCTTGTGTTACCTCAACTCCGGCATCACGCAGAGCTTGAACCTTGTTGGGATTATTGGTTAACAAAGTAAGTTCCTTCAAACCTAACGCTCTAACGATGGCGATCGCATCAGACCAATCACGGGCATCGATCTCATGGCCTAAGTGCAGATTGGCATCGATAGTGTCCATACCTGCATCTTGTAATTGATACGCCTTAATCTTTTCCGTGAGCCCAATGCCGCGGCCTTCGTGATCACGCAGATAGATGATGTACCCATGGCCATGGCTTTGAATCAGCGAAATAGATTTTTCTAATTGCTCGCCGCAATCGCATCGTTGTGAGTGAACAACATCGCCGGTAAAGCACTCGCTATGAATGCGAACCAAAGGAGCCTTGCCCGCATCACCAAATGCAATTACCGCATGCTCGCGTTGGCGTAGCCCTGGATAGGTTGCGATCGACCATAATCCGGTTCGCAATGGAAGTTGTGCCCAAGCAAACTCAAATGGTGATTGGATCGCAGGTGCTACCGGAGCAATACCTTTGAGCTCTTCAACAGAGATCATCGGGATTGAATGCTGCTCGGCAAAAGCAACAAGGGATGCTCCGCGGGCCATTGATCCATCATCATTAACAATTTCAGATAACAGGCACACAGGTTGCGCACCCACAAGATGTGAAAGCGCCACACCTGCTTCGGTGTGACCACCACGTGCCTGTAATCCCCCGTTATCTGCAATCAACGGAAAGATGTGGCCAGGACGAATGAAATCTGCATGCGTTACCGCGGTGTCAGCTAATGCCCGCACCGTGTTTGATCGCTCAGTTGCGCTTACGCCAGTTGTGATTCCGACCTTGTAATCAACGCTAACTGTAAATGCGGTCTTCTTTGAATCCTGATTTTCTTCAACCATCAAAGGCAAGCGCAAAGTGCGTGCACGATCCTGCGTCATTGCTACACACAAGATTCCGGTTGTGTGGCGCACCATAAACGCCACCTTTTCAGGTGTGGCCTTTTCAGCTAGCAACATCAAATCGCCCTCATTTTCACGATCAGCATCATCGGTAACGATGATCAGATCACCATTTTTGTAAGCATCTAGTGCTTTTTGGAGATTACTCATTTATCCCCCTTGGCCAATAAACGCTCTACATACTTAGCCAGAACATCGACTTCGACGTTGATTAAATCTCCAGCTTTTTTACCGGAAAGATTGGTGCGCTCTAGGGTTTCTGGAATCAACCACACAGTGACGACATTCTTTGCATCATTGATTTCACCCACTGTTAAGGAAACGCCATCTAGGCAGATAGATCCTTGATTCACAATGTATTTCGCTAACTTTTCGGGCACGGTGATATCAAACTGTGCCCACTTTTCTCCGGGGGTCATTCCCACAACAGTTGCTACGCCATCTACGTGACCCTGCACCATATGACCACCCATGCGGGTATTGAGCAGCGCAGCTAATTCAAGGTTGACCGCACTGCCAACAGCTAGCTGCGATAAAGAGGTAACCGCCAAGGTTTGAACCATGACATCTGCGGTAAAGGTCTCGCCGGTGATAGCTGTAGCGGTTAAACAAACGCCATTGACCGCAACGGAATCACCCAGGGCGATCTGCGATATCAGCGCAGGTGCTGCGATAGTAAAGACCGCTGAGCTTTCGCCCTTGTCGATTGCGGTAATTGTTCCTAACTCTGCAATAAGTCCGGTAAACATCACTCACCATTCCTAATGCGATAGACCGATTTAACATCGCCCTCAAATACCTGCGTATCTAAGTGATCCATACGCATCTGATCGGTAATCGTTGTTGGGTAATCAAAGGCAAACCAGTGCTTTCCCGTACCCAGTAGTGATGGTGCTTGATACATAATCAACTCATCCAGCAAACAGCCATCTAACATCGCGCTACCTAGCGTTGGGCCAGCTTCAACAAAGACGTGATTAACCCCGAGTTCATTGAGTTTTTCAACTAGAAGATCTAGATCCTTAGATTTAACAACCACGGTTTGTGCTGCACTATCAAAAACCTGCGCATCCTGTGGCAGCTCTTGCTCGCCACAAATAACACGGATTGGGTTGTGGGTGTAGCCAGCAAACTCTCCACGCGGAATTAGGTGTGGGTTATCTGCAATAACGGTGTTGGTGCCTACAAGAATCGCATCTGCTTGACGGCGCAGCACCTGCACATCAGCACGTGATGCTTCATTGGTGATCCATTTAGATGTTCCATCGGCGGCTGCAACCTTTCCATCCAGGGTTGCTGCAACCTTCCAAGTAAAAAATGGTCGGTTCTTGCGAATCTTCATGAGCCAGGCACGGTTTGAAAAAGCTGCTTCATCTTTGAGCACACCCTCAATAACGGTGATGCCAGCTGCACGAAGTCCTGCTGCTCCCCCTGCTGCTTTTTCATTGGGATCGTTAACAGCAAAGACCACGGTTGTAATACCGGCATTAATAATCGCTTGAACACATGGACCGGTACTGCCGCTGTGATTACATGGTTCAAGGGTTACAACAATTGTGGATCCCTTTGCTTTTTCGCCCGCTGCTTTAATTGCAACAACCTCTGCGTGATCTGCTGAATTCATTCGATCATGGAAACCTTCGGCGATGATGCTTCCGGTGCTATCAATAATCACTGCGCCAACAATTGGGTTGGGCGCTGTCTTTCCTAAACCTTTTTCGGCAAGGGCAATTGCACGTTGCATCGCAACTGTGTAATCCATAATGGCCCCTAACTCTAGAAACGAGTTCTCGGGGTGGGTGCAAGAAACAATGCACAAAGAGGGTAGGCGCAAGCCCACCTTTGTTTGTTTTCTCTCATCCGGACTTTAACCGTCGGTCTCAGAGTTTCACTGAGTCAACCGATACCTGGCGGGTATCGGGTCGCGGACTTTAACCGCCGGTTCGAAATTACATCGACCCCGAAAACAACGTCGTAATTCTACCCCGCTTTGCCACTCCTCGTTACTTGGCGGCTAGCACCGAAAAAAACTTACTTTCAAGGCAGTTTTGCTGTTGATAACCCTTTGAACACGTCGTACCCAATCATCAAGGTTGGCCGTGTGCATGATTCTTACGAATTCGAGAGTTATCCAGCTTTTATCGATGAATCAGTCGATATGTCTGAGCGAGAGATTGGGTACTACGTTCTTTCAGCAGTAATTCTCTTAGATCAGAGTTCAGAGGCCACAAAAAGCTTACTCGAGCGAGATTTAAGCCTGGGGTTCAAAGCCTCTAAACATTCGAGTCAAAAGAAACATCGAACCCTTCACGCTTTTGGAAATTGGATCTCTAGCGTAAATTTCATGGCTGTCTGTAGCGTTATTCCACTCTCGGAAGTTCATGTTGAAGAGTCACGGCGTCAGGCGATGTTCAATTTGTTTGAGCATTTGAAATTACTTGGTGTTACCAGATTTAAAATGGATAGTCGAGATTTTCTTCCTCGCAAGTATCGAAACCTCAATATTCTTGATTCAACGGTTCTAACCTACTTAACGAGAGTAAACCCTTCTTTTGCCAAAGTGGAGTTAACTTTCCATGACGATCATGAGGATGTGGGATTTGCGGCTGCAGATTATGTGGCTTGGATCGTGCGCCGACACATAAATGGTGATGGCTCAGAATTCATGAATTACATTAAAGACAAGACCGAGATTTTTATAATTCGATGTGAAGCAAATCGAGGCCAACCTCTCCCCTTGGTAGGAAATGGGTTGACCTCGAATGCAATAAATGTAGCACAGGATTTTTTGGAAAAACACTGACCCAACAAGGAAAAAGCCCCTCTGTCGAAACAGAAGGGCCTTTTCTTACGCTAAGTAATTTTTAGCTGCAACCAGATGTGTTTCCGCAACCTTCGCATACGAAACATGCACCTGACATACGCATCTTTACTCCACATGTCATACATAGTGGTGCATCAGATTTGATTCCCATTGATTCCAGTAGGTCAGATGATGATCCGATTGTTGGAGCAAGTGGTGCTGGCTCAATCTTTACCTCTACTGACTTAGCTGGAGCAGCTACAGGAGCCGCCGCAGCAACCGGAGTCACTGGCGCTTTTGGGGTATCAACACTCGCAATAGGTGCGTACTCGCCACCATTGTCGAGTGCCGCTGCACGCTCTGCTGCTGTGTAGAGACCCATCGCTGAACGTTGTTCAAATGGTAGGTAATCAAGTGCAAGGCGACGGAAGATGTAATCCATCATTGACTGTGCCATGCGAATATCTTGATCATCTGTCATACCAGCTGGCTCGAAGCGCAGGTTTGTGAACTTCTCTACGAAGGTCTCTAGTGGTACTCCGTATTGAAGTCCGATAGAGACTGCGATTGAGAATGCATCCATAACACCTGCAAGTGTTGAACCCTGCTTACCAAGCTTCAAGAACACTTCACCAAGAGCACCATCTGCGTAAGCACCAGCGGTCATGTAACCCTCTGCGCCACCTACTGAGAATGATGTTGTTGTTGCTGGACGTGACTTTGGAAGACGGTTACGAACTGGAGTTGCGATTGTCTCTTCAACAACTGCAACCTTCTTCTTCGCCTTTCCATCAGACAAAGGCTGACCAACCTTGCAGTTGTCACGGTAAACCGCGAGCGCCTTCAGTCCTAACTTCCATCCCTGGAAGTACACATCTTCAACCTCTTCAACAGTTGCATCCTCTGGAAGGTTAACTGTCTTTGAGATCGCACCTGAGAGGAATGGCTGACATGCAGCCATCATGCGTACGTGACCCATTGGAGCGATTGATCGTGCACCAAGTGCGCAATCAAATACGTCGTAGTGCTCCTGCTTCAATCCTGGAGCATCAATAACATGTCCATTTGCTGCGATGAATTCAACAATCGCTTCGATTGTCTCTTCGGTGTATCCAAGCTTGCGAAGTGCTGCTGGGACTGTCTGGTTAACGATCTGCATAGATCCGCCACCGACAAGCTTCTTGAACTTAACCAATGAGAAGTCAGGCTCGATACCAGTTGTATCGCAATCCATCATCAAACCGATTGTTCCTGTTGGAGCTA
>Ga0214919_10001364_pt1 | contig 40259 bp, 38 predicted proteins | sample LL1503_MetaG_FD_177994 | JGI IMG/M metagenome (GOLD analysis project Ga0214919, IMG submission 177994) | Freshwater microbial communities from Lake Lanier, Atlanta, Georgia, United States - LL-1503 | ecosystem: Environmental > Aquatic > Freshwater > Lake | place: USA: Georgia | collected...
CGGGTTTCTAATTCATCTTTTTCTTCTGGGCTTAGGGTAATTTTCATGCCCTAATTTCATCACATAAAAATCAAGCACTCTAGGCCGCACACGCTAAATCGGTAAATTCATTCCCGATGGGTATAGTTTGTGAATCAGCTTGTAAATCAGGCATGGCGAGACTCCCTAAGAATTAAATATGTTTGATTAAGACGGGGAGACATTACAGGAATCATTCGCTGGAACAATAGAGTAAAAATACTCTGGTAGGGCAGGGGTAGTTCAAGGCTAAATCACGCCGCGTTTGACGCCCTGATAAATCAATTCAGTCATTTTGGAGCAGCCCCATTTGGCCTTCATATGGGCAATATAATTTTCAACCGTTCGGTGGGAAATTTTTAAATCCTCGGCGATTTTTCGAGAGGACCCACCTTGAGATAATAATTTCAAACAAGCGAATTCTCTCTGGGATAAATCAGCAGAAAAGATGGGCTCGTCAGGTTTTTTTGCGGGTAGGTCATAAAAGTCAGGCAGTCGAAATAATCCGCGCTCAGCTTCTTGAATTAAGCCCATGGCTCGATCGACAAAGCTTTGTTTAAATTGAGTTAAGAAGTCTAAATTTCTTAAATAAAATGCATTAATAGCCTGGTTATCTGCTGTGGAATAAAAACCAACAAGCTCTTTTTGAGATAAAGATTTTCGAGTCGCTTTGGCATAACGCTTTGCCGGTCAATGAAAATTTGAGAATTTTTCAAACATAGGGCTTGCCTAACATGACATCGTCTCTCCCCTTTGCGGCCGTCGCCCCCTCTCTGTCCTTCGGCTCCGCCTTCAGGCCTGTCTCTCCCTCAAGGGGAGAGACGAAATCAAAAAAGGTTTCGAAAGAGCTCTATTGATTTATCTCTAGGGACTATTAGGCCTTGCTGATCCTTTGGCCTTGCTTGAATCCGATTGATCCAAAGATTTAACGGGGCCTTTAGCGCCTGGTCCTGGGCTGTGCAAGGGTTCTGGTTCTTGAAGCGCTGAAACTTTTCCAGCGGGCTTAGGCGTGGGGCTGTCATGACCTAAAGTTTTATCAGCCCATTGGATAAATTTTTCGGCGAGCGGTTTCGCAATACGACCTAAGATAGGTTTTTCTTGAATCACCTGATCGGCATGTTTTAAAAAAGTTTCTGCCAGCGTTTTTAAATGCTTCGTGGCATTGTAAGTGTCGCCCTGATTAAAACAGGCAGTAGCCTGATTCATAGTTTCGACAATGGCTTGTTTCTCTTTGGGGTCAGTAATGACTTGATCTAGCCCCAAATGTTTCGCGGCAGTATTAAAACTTTCCATGCTCATAGGGACTGCTCTGACAGAGGATTCGCCTTGGGGAAAGGCTGGAACACCGAAAAGTAAGCGTGCAAAAAACTCAAGCAAGCGTTTTAAAGTATTTTCAGATTGTTCTTGAAGGGCGAGATCTGCATTCTTAGCGGCTTCTTTTAGTTCTTTATTCTCAGTATTTTCAGTATTTGCAGGTTTCACGGGGTTTTCTCTCAATAGTTATGGGTTCTGGCCTAGTAAAAAAGAGCCCGAAAACTAAGAAAAGGTTTTGCCAAAGTCAATTTTAAAATAGAAACTCTAAAGACGCCCTGCTGGATTCTTGGATGAATCTTTAATATTTCTTTTCTAAATAGAGCTGATAATCATTTTCATCGGTTTTGGCTTTTAAAATCCCTTGAAGCGCTTGAGTGATGGGCGGCAATTCAGAAGATTTTTTAATACTGGCATCTTGATTTAGTAGGGTCTGGAAATAGGCAGAGACCACTTGATATAAAGATTTTCCAGTTGCTTTGGCATAACGCTTTGCGTTTTTAATTAAAATTTTTTCGAGCTGGAGTGTTAATTTAGTTTTCATATCAGGCCTTATTTATGTCACGGATTCAGTTTGAAAATTAAGGCTTCATGTGTTGACGGTCAATGAAAATTTGAGAATTTTTCAAACATAGGGCTCACCTAAAAATGACCTCGTCTCTCCCCTTGCGGGAGAGACAGACCCGAAGATGAAATCGAGGGGCAGAGAGGGGTAAAAAAACAGAAAATTACTCTTTGGTACTGGATCAGTTTCAATTGATATTAAAAATTTATTTTGAGTAAAATCCGCGCCGCATTGGGCTCTGAAGGATTGGGGCTTTTTCAGAGAGCTGGTGAGAAGGATTTTGTAGGCTTTTTTTATTTAATCGTTCAAAAGAAAAATGGGAAAAGCATGGGTAGTTTTTTTGAGAAAATTAAGAGTATTAAGTGCAAGGTTTGTGATTGGTTTGAAAACCCCTTGAAGTTTAGAAGTTTCAAAACTAAGACATTCGGTTTTTTAAAAGCCGTGCGTAATTATCTTTTTTGTTGGGCAGCGTTGGTTTTTATATTGCCTGTGGGTGTTGTTATTTTTTCTTGGTTAAAACCATTTAATTGCACAAGCTGTTTAGGTCATAAATCCGCTTTTTTTTGTCGATATGGGATTCCCACGCCTGATGCTTATGTTGCTTTAGGGGTAATTGGGCTAATGATTGTTACATTGGTTCTCTTTGCAGCAGAGGGAGTGAGCGAAGGTGTGTCACTCAGAGGAAAGCTTGTTTTAAAAGAAGGTTCGGTTTTATTAATTGGATCTCTGTTATTAGTCACTGTTTTATTAATTTCACTCACTGGAGGTGATGGGTTTTGGAATTTAATTTTAGTTTTTTTTGTTTGTTTTTTTGCATTATTTGCATTTGTAAAAACTATGCGGCTGCTAATAAGTGATGAAATTTATGCCAAGGGTGCCGCAAATTTAATTTGGAAGAGGCCTGATCGGAATCTGACAGTTCGTCTTCTTCAGGAAGATTTATTGAGGTCGATTGGTAAAAATGGGACTTTGAAGCTTTATCGCGACTTAAAAGTTCTGCGAATACTGTTTAGTAAATTCATAATAAAAGACTCACCCAAAAAAGAAGCTAGCCAGGGCCCGCTGGAAGAATATTGGTGTTTGCATAGGCCCTTTAATACTTGTATTTCAGAATCTTTTTTGAAATCGCTTCGTCGAGCAATCGAACGTAAAAATTTAGAAATGATTGAGTGTTTGTGCTCTGAAATTTTTATTGTGCTCAGAGATCTTCAAAAAATGGAAAAATTCCCGAAATTACTTTCAAATTTTTCTAAAGAATTTTTAAAAGAAATAAAAAATTTAAAAATGGATAAAAAGAACGAAATTTTAACTAGCCATTTGCCTCATTGGCTAAATTTATTTGCCCGTTCTCTGCAATCTGCATCAAAGCCTGGTGCGGTGTTTAAAGATTTATTTAAGGACGTGCTCGAGACTTATGAGTGTCTGAAGGGTCAAACTCCAGATCGGTATCAAGAGTTTTTGCTTTTGACTTGTATTTTTTATATCAAAGCCCAAAAAGAGAAGCAGCTTGAAAAAAACGAGTTGGTTGAAGGCCTCTTCAATAAGTCCGGTATGAAAGAATTTGAATCAAAATTTAATGCTAATCATAAAGAGGACTGCTTTGCGAAAATTACTACCTTTTGGGACTCGCAATTCTTTCAGAATGGGGAACTTTATGAGGCTATATCAGCTTTTATTGGGTCTTCTGAATTGGGTGAAATTTTCAAAAATTAACGGACTAAGGCTTCAAAAAGATAGGAGGTATTTAGCTGTGCCCCCTCTCTGCCCTTCGGCTCCGCCTTCAGGCCTGTCTCTCCCTCAAGGGGAGAGACGAGAGCATTTCGGAGACGAGGGCATAAATTTTTTTTGAAATTTAATTATTTATTTATTAATAAAAATCCCTCTGCGCGCTTTTTAAAAATTGCGAGAACTATAAAATCCGCGGCTGTTTTTTATAGTTATTTTTTATAATTATTTTTAGAGGGTGTGAAAATTAAACCATTAAAAATCTTATTAGTTTTTGGGACCCGTCCTGCGGCTATCAAAATGGCCCCCGTGGTCAAAGCCTTAAAAAATTCTGGAAAATTTAAAGTCGTGGTTTGTGTCAGCGCCCAGCATCGTCAGATGTTGGATTCTGTTTTAGAAGTTTTTGAGATTCAGCCTGATTATGATTTAAATATCATGAAGCCGGGTCAGGATTTGTTTGATATAACAACGGAAGTTTTATTAAAAATTAAGCCTGTTTTGCTGCAAGAAAAGCCCGATTGTGTCTTGGTCCAGGGGGATACGTCGACGGCGATTTCAGCGTCGCTTTCAGCATTTTATTTAAAAATTCCCGTGGGACATATTGAGGCTGGGTTAAGAACCTATCGACATGATTCGCCGTGGCCTGAAGAATTAAATCGGCAAATAGTCGGGCGAATAGCCCAATATCATTTTGCGCCGACGGTTTTATCTGAGAAAAATTTATTATCTGAAAATTTAAATTTTAAAAATATTTTAATCACTGGAAATACGGTGATCGATGCGTTGTTACAAGTCTGTGAACGACTGGATCAAGATAAAATCTTTGCAGAGAAAACTAGATTAGAGCTATTAAAAAATTTCCCCCTCTCTGCTCAAATCGGCCCAGCCTCTTTGAGCTGTCTCTCCCGCGAGGGGAGAGACGATAAGCAGGGCGCTAGAAAATATATTTTAATCACGGGGCATAGACGGGAAAATTTTGGACAAGGGTTTTTAAATATTTGCGAAGCTTTAAAATATTTAGCCCAGAAATATAAAGATTTTGATTTTATTTACCCAGTCCATTTAAACCCTAATGTTCAAGAGCCGGTGTTTAAATTATTGGGAGATTTAAAAAATATAATTTTAATCCCACCTTTGGATTACGCGCCATTTATAGACCTTATGAGACATTGTTATTTGGTCATGACAGACAGTGGCGGGATTCAAGAAGAGGCGCCGTCTTTAGGTAAACCCGTGATTGTTTTAAGAGATACGACTGAAAGACCCGAAGCGATAGACGCTGGGACGGTGAAATTAGCAGGGACGTCTTTTGAAAATATGGTGTCTTACGTGTCTGAATTAATAGATAACCCAGAACTTTATCAAACCATGTCGCGGGCCATTAATCCCTATGGAGATGGTTATGCGGCCGAAAGAATTACTAATTATTTAAGTGAGCAATTATGTCTATCTCCAGTTCCAGTCTCTCAAGAAAACTCCCCAGAGAATTGCCCTCAGTCTGTGTTGTAGGGCTAGGTTATATCGGCTTACCCACCGCGGCGGTTTTAGCGCAAGCGGGCTTTGATGTTCACGGCGTGGATATTAATTCTAAGGCTGTGGAAATTATTAACGCGGGGAAGATTCATATTGTCGAGCCAGATTTATTAGCGCTGGTATCAGAAGTAGTTAAAAATAAAAAACTAGTCGCCAGTTTAAAGCCAGAAGTCTGTGATATTTATATTATTGCGGTCCCCACGCCGTTTTATCATGAGAGCGAAGGGGGAAATAAAAAACCCAATATTGAATATGTACTCTCAGCAACTCAATCCATTGCAAATTTAATTAAACCCGGTGATTTAATTATTTTAGAGTCGACCTCTCCAGTGGGAACGACTGAAAAAATGGCGGATTTATTAGAATCTCTGGGCGTGGATATTAATAAAATTTATTTAGCCCACTGTCCTGAAAGAGTCTTGCCTGGAAAAATTTTATATGAGCTGGTTCACAATGATCGAATTGTTGGTGGAATTAATCCTGAATCCACTGAGAAAGCCTGTGAGTTTTATCAAATTTTTGTGAAGGGCGAAGTGTTAAAAACCAATGCCAGAACGGCTGAGCTATGCAAGCTGTCTGAGAATGCTTATAGAGATGTGAATATCGCCTTTGCCAATGAGCTGTCCATGGTTTGCGAAGATTTAAAAATAGATGTCTGGGAATTAAGAAAATTAGCCAATCATCATCCGAGGGTAAATATCTTAGAGCCCGGTTGTGGCGTGGGTGGGCACTGTATCGCTGTAGATCCTTGGTTTATTGTCGATGCGTCGGATAAAGCGAAATTAATTAAAACCGCGAGGGAGCAAAATCTGGCTAAGACAGATTGGGTAATAAATAAATTAAAACTAGAAATAGAGAAAATTAAAAATTTAAATTTAAAAAATAATAAAAATAATATTTCTGTGGCGTGTTTAGGCGCGAGTTTCAAACCCAATATTGATGACACACGAGAGTCTCCAGCAAAAATTATTATTGATGCCATGAAAGATCTGGGGGTGAATGTTTTAGTCGTCGAGCCCAATTTAAATTTTCTAGAGGGTTATGAATTAGTGGGGCTGGAGCAGGCTTTAAGTCAGGCGGATATCTCTGTGAAATTAGTTTCTCATCGAGAATTTGAAGGGGTGAGCTGTGATATTGAGGCAGTGGGTTAGATATTTATTAATCAATATTTTGTAAAAACATGAAAATTTTGCGTCGCATTTGCGTCGCATTTGCGTCGCAAATATTTTTAAGTTAAGCTGTTTTTGGTTTTAAATTGCTTGATTATTTGCTGGAGGCCGCCCATGAAAAACATGGAAAATTCTATAAAAATCAAAATTTTAATACAAGAAGGCGAGGGCTATAAATTAGAATTTAAAGAAAAGCTAAGTGGTCTAGATAGGGAGATCGTCGCATTTGCCAATGCGTCTGGGGGAAGTATTTTTATTGGCATTGCGGATGATGGTGAAATTAAGCCCATTGAGATTACGAATAGTTTAAAAAGTCAGATTCAAGATATTGCACATAACTGCGATCCCAGTATTCGGATTAATTTGCTTAGTTATATTTCTGAAGGTGTTTTAGAAGTCCAAGTAGAAGAAGGCGTGGATAAACCCTATCGCTGTCGTGATGGTTTTTTTCTTCGGAATGGCCCCAGTGCACAGAAACTTCGTCGTGATGAAATATTGGATTTGCTGACACAGAAAGTTCGTTGGGATGAATTATTAAATTCCAAATTTTCTTACCCGAAAGATTTTTCTAATAGTCATTTTGATGATTTTTTAAAACTGGCCAATATTCAAATTAAAGCGCCTAGAGAAGAAATTTTATTAAGCTTAAATGCCGCGGAATTAAAAGGCGAAGAAATTAGGTTCACCAATGCGGCTGTGTTGTTATTTGCTAAAGAACCTCAGAAATTTTTTCCAGAAAGTTATATCACTTGCGTGAAATATCAGGGGCCTGATCGATTTTCTATTGTTGATAAAAAAGATTTTATGGGTGGTTTAGTAGGCCAGATTGAAAACAGTTTGGATTTTATCGCTCGTCATATCAGTGTTGGTCTGAGTATTAGCCCTGGAAAAAGCCGGCATATCAAAACAGAAGAGTATCCCATGGTTGCCCTTCGAGAGGCTTTAATTAATGCCGTGACACATCGGGATTATTTATACGACGGCTCGCATATTTATGTGCATATTTTTTCAGATCGGATTGAAATTGAAAATCCAGGAGGACTCTGTCATGGCATGACTGAAGATTTTTTAGGAAAGCGCAGCGTTCGTCGGAATAGATTGATTGCTGATTTTTTACACCGTGCAGGTTATATAGAGCGAGTGGGTAGTGGGTTTTCTCGCATGGAGCAGGTCTTAAAAGAAAACAACAATCCAGATTTTAAAGTCAGCACGACGAATTTTTTTAATATTTGTTTTTATCCCAGAGTGAAAAATACGAATATTTTAAATTTAACCCAACGCCAGCAAAGGCTTTACCAGTATTTTTGTGAGAAAAATAATTTAACTCAAAAAGAAGTCTCTGCCGTGTTAGAGGTCGGCGCTGATACGGCTATTCGAGATTTAAAAGTCTTAGTGACTGAAGGATTAATTAAGAAGGTCGGTATTGGAAAATCGACGGTGTATGAGTTAAATATGAATTAAGAAAGTAAATTTTATTTTACTTTTTTTGTGATAATTACTTTTTAGTAAAATATATTTAACTTTCGGATGGAAAAGCGATGTAACAGAACCTTCGCCTTAATTGGCAAGCACTTGTCGAAGAAGCCGTAAGGCGCAGAAAAAGTCAGGGAATAACACAGCATGAGTTAGCCCTTTTTGTGGGTTTGAGTAAGCCGACGGTGAATAATTTTGAGCAGGGGAAAACTAAAATTAGCTTGGAAAATGCTTTAAAAATTTTGCATGTGCTGGGTTTGAGTGAGAATTTGAGTTAGTGAAAAAATAAAGCAATTAGATTGCTGAAATTAGTAAATTAATAATTTAATTAAAATTGGAAAAAATAATGAAACTTGCCATTAGCTCCCCGTCTTTTTGTAAAAATAAAGTTTTAGTTAAAGAGATAAGTGATTTAAAAAATATTAAAAAAATAAAATTTAATCTGGAGGGCTTAAAACTCGCTGGAGAAAATTTAATTGGTTTTCTGGAAGATTGTGATGTTTGGTTAGTTGGGACGGAATTAGTGAATGAAGAAGTTTTAACCGCTTGTCCAAATATAAAATTAATTAGCAAATATGGCGTGGGTTTAGACAATATTGATTTTGAACTTTGTGAAAAAATGGGTGTAAAAATTAACTATGCCCAGGGTGTTAATGCCCAGTCCGTGGCTGAGTTAGCCTTGGGAAATATCTTATCTCTCACTCATAACAGCTATATAACTTCCCATTTATTAAAACAGGGGATCTGGGAGAAATCAGGTGGAGTCCAGCTATTTAATAAAACTATTGGAATTATTGGCGTCGGGCATGTGGGGAAAAAATTAATAAAATTATTACAGCCTTTTGAGTGTAAATTTTTAGTGAACGATGTTTTAGATAATACCCAAGAGCAGCAAGATTTTTATAAAACTATTGGTGCTGAATCTTGTGAATTAAATAATTTATTGGCTGAGTCAGACATTGTTTCTATACACGCGCCTTTAAATAATTTGACTCGCAATTTAATTGCTGAGCCTGAATTAAAATTAATGAAAAAGTCCAGCTTTTTAATTAATACAGCCAGAGGGTTAATTATTAATCAGCAGGATTTAAAAAAACATTTAAAAAATAATTTAATCGCGGGAGCAGCTGTCGATGTTTATGAGTCTGAACCCTGTGAAGATCTAGAATTTTTAAGTTTGCCTAATTTACTTTGCACACCGCATATTGCTGGAAATACCTTAGAGGCTGTAGAGGCCATGGGTCGGGCGGCGATTGATGGTTTAGAGATAAGAGAAAGAGAAAAAATAAAAAATGGAATTAATAAAAAATACTGAAAAAATTCAAAACACTGGGAAAAAATTAAGCAAAGAGCAAAAGAAATTTAATGATTTAATTAAAAAAATAGAGCAAGAAAAAGAAAGTTTAAAAACCTGGAATCTGACCGTGCTAGCCTGCAAAGATAAATATTTTTCAGAGTTTTTTCCCCTCTTAGAAAAATATACAGATCAGCAAGTGGCTCTGGTATTAAAATTTGATCAGGCCTTGGCGAGATTTAAATTCAGTCGAAAAGAACAGAAATATTTGTCAGAGATGGTCTTGTCTTTGATTCGTAATATTTTAAAGGCCACAAAGAATCCAGATTATTTAGATCAGATGAAGTCATTGCATGAAGAATATGAAAATACTTGTATGCAATACAGGACCAAGGCTGAGCAGAGATTTTTTCAAATGATGGAATTAGAAGCTGAAGTATTAGAAGATTTTTTTAAGGGGGGTGAGAGTAGTGAGTTTGAACATAAATTTGAAAATTTAAAAGACGAGCCAAAACCTGCACCCAAGTCTAAAAAGCAGCTTCAGCAAGCGCAGGAAGAGTTAAACGCCAGTCGTGCGGTGAAAGATATTTTTAGAAAATTGGCTAAAGATCTGCATCCTGATCGAGAGCAGGATCCTACTGAACGCGAGCGCAAGCATGAGCTGATGCAGCGAGCGAATGCGGCTTATGATAAAAAAGATTTATTAGGTTTATTAGGGCTGCAGTTAGAAATAGAACAGATTCGCCCAGAGGCTATTGATTCAGTGGCAGAGGACCAGCTCAAGCATTACAACCGGGTCTTAAAAGAGCAGTTGGAAGAGCTGGAGATGGAAGTCAATGATCTTAAATATTCTCTGCAAGAATTTGGCTTATTAGTGCAAGAGCCTCATAGATTGAAAAATCAGGAGGCGGGGTCAGAAGTTTTATTAAAAAATCTAGATAAAGAAATTAAAGCCTTAAAAAAATCGATCAGAGAAATTAAGCAAGATCTAGAAAGCTTTAATCAGGCTGAAAATATTAAGACTATGTTGAAAGTTGTTGAGGCGCAGGCTTTAGAAGCGGCGCGAGACCAAGAAGATGAATTGGGGCTGGAGTGGTGATTTTTTGTTTGATTTTTCATGTGATTTTTCTATGTGATTTTTCATAGCCGCCAGCTTGATCGCTCTATAAAATACGGGCCTATTTTTGGATTTTGAACTTTATATTTTTATATATTTTTCTAGGGGTTTTTACACATGACCGTTGATTTTGGCATTGGTATTAGTGATTTCGCTGAGATTATTAATAGTAAATTTACTTATCTTGATAAAAGCCTATTGATTAAAGAATTACTGGAAGATGGCAGTAAAGTTATTTTATTCCCTCGGCCAAGACGCTTCGGCAAGACTTTAAACATGACCATGCTGAGGTGTTTCTTAGATGTTAGGGATATAAAGAAAAATAAAGATTTATTTAAAGATTTAAAAGTCTCTCAATATCCAGAAATTTTAAAACATCAGGGGATTTATCCTGTTATTTATTTATCTTTGAAAGAAATCAAAAAAAATAATTATAAATCTGTATTGGCTGCAATTGGGATTTTGATTCAAAGCTTATTTACCAGTTATGAAGATCTCAAAGCAGATGTACCTGAAGGCCAGCGCCCTTATTTCGAGCGCCTGCTTTCTGCAACGGCCTCTGAAGAAGAATTGGTTCAAAGCTTAAAATTTCTCTCGATGATCTTAGAAAAAAAATACGATCAAAAAGTTTGGGTGTTGATAGACGAGTATGACACGCCCATTCATGCGGCCTGGGAATCTAATTATTACGACGAAATGAAATCATTCATGCAGGGTTTTTTAGGCGCTGGCTTAAAAGACAATACGGCTGTTTATAAAAGCATTTTGACGGGCATTTTAAGAATCTCGAAAGAGGGGATGTTTTCAGATTTAAATAATGTGATGGTGTATTCAATGCTTTCAGATTTTTATGGTTCTTATTTTGGATTTACAGAAGCTGAAGTCGACTGGATTTGTGAAGAAGCTGATGTCTCAGGCCAAAGAGAACAAGTTCGAAGCTGGTACAACGGTTACAAATTTGGGAATTTAAATATTTATAACCCCTGGTCGATTATTAATTTTGCAAAAAATAAAAAACTAGGCCCCTACTGGGTCAATACAGGTTCAAGCCAGCTCATTGAAGATCTAATTTCTCAAGCAGGACCCGAGCTTAAAAAAGATTTTGAAATTTTAATTCAAGGCGGCGTGATTAAAAAACCCATTGATGAAAAAATTACGCTACCCAAGATTAACGCCCATGCTGAAAATGCCATTTGGAGTTTTTTACTATTTGCAGGCTATTTAAAAATTGTCCGCATTGATCATGAGAGCGAGCTGGGAGAGTGCGAGATTGCCTTGCCTAATATAGAAATTATGAGGGTTTATCAGCGTTATTTTTTAAACTGGTTTGAAAGTATTTATCCTGCACAAAGTAATTTGATGCTGAAGGCTTTGATTACTGGAGATATCGAAAATTTTGAAGAGTTGTTTACAGACTATGTTGCAAAATCACTCTCTTATTTCGATGTCGAAGAAGGCAAGGCTGAGAGTTTTTATCATGCTTTAGTTTTAGGCATGATTGTGGCCTTGAGAGATTCTCATCAGATTTTATCTAACAGAGAATCGGGTCTGGGAAGATATGACTTGATGATTATTCCAAAAGATCTTTCCAAGCTAGGAGTTATTTTAGAATTTAAGTCGGTCAAAAAAGAAGAATTATTAGAAGCTGGCGCTGAGATGGCTTTGGCTCAAATTAATAATAAAAATTATGAAGCTGAGCTGGAGGCTCGGGGGATTAAAAAGATTTTAAAACTGGCAATAGTTTTCTATGGGAAAAAAGTGCTGATTAAGACGTGATTGCGAAAAGAGAGAAGCCCCATAAAATTGGTTTATTAATAAAACTAGCTTGATTAGATAAAAATCTTTATGAAAACCATTATTCTCTGCGGCGGTCAAGGTACTCGAATTCGAGATGTTTCGTCTAATTTACCCAAGCCCATGATTCCCATTGGGGATAGGCCCATTATTTGGCACATCATGAAATACTATGCGACGTATGGGCATAAAGAATTTATTTTATGTCTGGGGTATTTAGGTGATTTAATCCGCGATTTTTTTATGAACTATGAATCTCACACTTGTGATACGAAAGTTGTTTTAGGCAAACAAAGACGGATTGAATTTATTAATCAACATGATGAATCCGACTGGGAAGTGATCTTGGCCGAGACGGGTCAAAACAGCATGACCGGCGCGCGAATTCGCAAAGTGCGAGAGTATATTGGGAATGATGAAAACTTTATGCTGACTTACGGCGATGGCGTCGGCGATATTGATTTAAATCAGCTCTTAGATTTTCACAAACAACACGGCAAAATAATGACCGTGACGGGGGTGTATCCTCCAGGTCGTTTCGGTGAAATACGGGCGGATAAAAATGGCTTGGTGAGTGTTTTTAATGAAAAACCCCAGACAACTGAAGGCTGTATTTCTGGCGGTTATTTTGTCTGTCGCAGAGAGTTATTAGATTATTTAGATAATTTTTCTGGAGTAATTAACCCAGATGACTTGGCTTTAGAACAAGAGCCCATGAGTGGTTTAGTTACCCAGCAAGAATTAATGGTCTATCAGCATGCGGGCTTTTGGCAGCCGATGGATACACATCGAGATTATTTATTATTGAATAAATTATATGAAGCCAAACAAGCACCTTGGGTGAAATGGGGGTGAAATGGCGTGATTGATTCTTCTATTTTTAATACTTCCCATATTTTTAATATTTTTAAAAACCAAAAAATTTTAATCACTGGAGACACAGGTTTTAAAGGCTCTTGGCTGGCCTTTTGGCTGTCTGAACTGGGTGCTGAGATTATGGGCTATGCGTTACCGCCAGAACCTCATCAGCAATTATTTAATTTATTAAAATTAAATCAGCGAATTACCCATGTTGATGGCGATGTCCGAGATTTTGATCAGTTAAATAAAGTGATAAAAGATTTTTCTCCCACTTTTATTTTTCATTTGGCCGCTCAGCCTTTGGTTCGCTTGTCTTACCAAGCGCCTAGAGAAACTTTTGCAACCAATATTTTGGGCTCCACCCATATTTTAGAAGCCGCTCGGACTTGTGAGTCTTTGCGTGTATTAATCTATGTCACCAGTGATAAATGCTATAAAAATAAAGAGCAGCGTTGTGCTTATCGAGAAGATGATATTTTGGGTGGGTATGATCCCTATAGTGCTTCAAAAGCGGCCGCTGAGATTATTTTTTCGTCGTATCTAGATAGCTTTTTTAGCCAGATGCTTAGAAAAATAGGCGTGGCTAGCGTGCGCTCTGGAAATGTGATTGGAGGTGGGGATTGGTCTGTGGACAGAATTGTCCCGGATGTGATTAAAGCCTTGCAGGAAAATTTGCCTATCTCTATCCGAAATCCTCAGGCAGTGCGGCCTTGGCAGCATGTCTTGGATCCCTTGTCAGGATATTTAAAACTCGCGGCTCGTTTGTATCATGAGCCTAAGTTGTATCAGGGTTCCTGGAATTTTGGCCCTGAGTCTTCTTCTGGTCAGTGCGTTGAGCAATTGGTGGATGAAATTATTACTATCTGGGGTGAGGGTGAAAAAAAGTTAATAAAACCAAGTCAAAGTAATATTAATCATTTACACGAAGCAGATTTTTTAACGCTCAATTGCGATAAAGCTCATCAGCTATTGCAGTGGCGTCCGCAGTGGGATTTTGCGGCTGCAGTTCGGCAGACAGTCGAGTGGTATCAAGGTGTCTATCAGGGGGAAGACCCGCTGGAGATGACGCGGCGGCAGTTGGTTGAGTGGGCGAGATGATTTGATTTACTAATTCTAGATAAGCCTGCGTTCTGGATTTTTTTTCAGAAAGAATTTTTTGAAGCCAAGCTTTGGCCTGGATTTGCTTAATCAAAGCTAATTCAGGGTGTTGAATTAACTTAATAATTTGATTGGCAATATCTTCTGGATCCAGCGGATTAAAAAAAGTAATTAAATCTTCCGTAAATAAATCCTGATGTGCTGCAATATTTGAAAGTAAAACTGGAATTCCCATCGTGATGGCTTCTAGGGGTGTGACGGAATAAGTTTCTAGAAGACTGGGAAATAATAAAGCATCCATTTTTTTATATAGCTCGGTGCCGTCTTGAGGGGTAGTTGGCCCATGGTTTATAAAATAATTTTCCAGGTCGTATTTTTTGATTTGAGTGAATAAATTTTGATATTCACGGCTGGACTCTGGAAGAGTGAGATGAAATCGAGCCTGGGAAATGTTTTTTTGCAGTAAAGCGATGAGGGTAGGAATCAAAATTTTAATATTTTTATGGGGATAGGCGCTGCAGAAAATAAATAAATTTAAGGGTTTTGCAGGGGAAGTATTAATTAATTGGGGTGCTTGATTTAAATAAGGTTTATAAAAAATAGAAACCTCGTTGGGAATAATAAAAATCTTTTCTGGGGGGAGTTTTAATTTTTTAATCGCGCCTTTTTGGGCAATGGGTGCTTCAGTGATCCAGTGAGTGGCATGTTTTAAATGTTTTTTTAAATAAAGATTGGTGAGATGTCTTTTGATTTTTTGAAAAGGGGTTGAAAAAGCGGAGAAAGCGAGCTTGTCCGCATGGGTCGACCAGCCATTGCAAATGCCCATGAGGTGAGGGCAGTGATTAATTTGTAAATAACAAGGGCCAAAGAGTGAGAACACTAAATCTGGATGAATGGCCTGAATTAAGTCTTCAATATGTTTTCGAGCCGATTGAGAGCGTGCTGGCGAAATAGGGAAAATATGATGTTTGAATTTTTGCAGAATAGAAGGTGAGATCTGGCTCGCCAACGTGCTTGAAAGAAAAATTGTGATGGAGTGGGGCTCTATATTTTTATGATAAAGATCAGAAAGATCATGCAAAAAAGAAATCGCCACTTGCACGGCTCCGCCTTTGTGCAAAGTGCTTAAATTTAAGATCCAATGTTTTTGAGCTTGAGCTTGAGCTTGAGCTTGTTGCAAAATTTTCGCCGGTTTTTCAGAAGAGAAATCAACATAGTTGAAGAGGTGGGTTTTTGAAGAGAGGCACTCAGTCAGTCAAATAACAAATTAAATAACACCATTGCCCCCCCTAAGCTAGATGCTTACGATACGCCCCTATTTTTACCCCAGAGAACCCAAGGAAAATTGAATTTATGTTCGACGATAAAGTTATTTTAATTACAGGTGGGACGGGGAGTTTTGGGAAGAAGTGCATCTCTGTTTTATTGGCTCGTTTTAAGCCTAAAAAAATTATTGTATTTTCTCGTGATGAATTAAAACAATTTGATATGCAGCAAGTGTTTAATCAAAGCTGTATGCGTTATTTCATTGGAGATGTTCGAGATAAAGACAGGCTAAAACGCGCCATGAACGGCGTGGATTATGTGATTCATGCTGCGGCTTTAAAACAAGTGCCCGCCGCTGAATATAACCCGCTCGAATGCATTAAAACTAATATTCATGGCGCTGAGAATGTGATTGATGCGGCGATTTATAACAATGTCAAAAAGGTCATTGCGTTGTCGACAGATAAAGCGGCAAATCCCATTAATCTTTATGGCGCCACGAAATTAGCGTCTGATAAATTATTTGTCGCGGCTAATAATATGGTCGGTGACGGACCTACCCGATTTTCAGTGGTGAGATACGGCAATGTGGTGGGCTCGCGTGGATCTGTCGTCCCATTTTTTAAAAAAATGATTGCCCAGGGTTCTCAAAAATTGCCTATTACAGACCCGCGTATGACCCGATTTTTAATTACCCTGGATCAGGGTGTGGAATTTGTTTTAAATAGTTTTCAAAGAATGCATGGCGGTGAAATCTTTGTGCCTAAGATTCCATCGATGAAAATGACAGATCTTGCCAAAGCTTTAGCGCCCCATTTACAGCAAGAAATTATTGGCATTAGACCGGGTGAAAAATTACATGAGACCATGTGTCCTGCGGATGACAGTCATCTCACCCTGGAATTTAAAGATCACTATGTGATTCAGCCATCTATTCAATTTAGTCATGTCGTTAATTTTAAAATTAATCAATTAGGCGAATGCGGTCATCCGGTCGGTCAAGATTTTGAGTACAGCTCTGGGAATAATCAGCAGTGGCTACAAGCGGAAGAGTTTTTGGCGATTACTGAAGAGTATTAAGAGTATTAAACATGGCAAATTTTATTCCCTATGGCCGGCAAGAGATCTCTCCAGAAGATTTAGAGGCGGTGAAAGAAGTCTTATGTTCAGATTGGCTCACTCAGGGCCCCGCGGTTACTGCTTTTGAGAGTGCGCTTAAAAATTATGGCCATGTGAATTATGCCGTTGCTTGCTGTAATGCGACGGCGGCTTTGCACTTAGCTTGCAAAGCTTTAGGCGTGGGACCTGGAGATTGTGTCTGGACCAGCCCTAATACTTTTACAGCGTCCGCGAATTGCGCAAGATTCTGTGGGGCAGAGATAGATTTCGTAGATATCGATCCAGACACTTATAACTTGTGTGTTTTTGAGCTCGAGAAAAAATTAATTCAAGCCCAAAAAAATAATCAATTACCCAAAGTAGTGATCCCCGTCCATTTTGCTGGTCAATCTTGCGATATGGCTACTATTAAAAAATTAGCGGATCAGTACGGCTTTAAAATTATTGAAGATGCGAGTCACGCGATTGGCGGGAAATATTTAGGCCAGCCAATAGGTAGTTGTAGCTATTCAGATATTACGGTGTTTAGTTTTCATCCCGTCAAAATTATTACGACAGGAGAAGGCGGCGCTTGTCTGACTAATAATGGGCAACTGGCTGAGACGATGAGCTTGTTAAGAGCTCATGGGATTACCAGAGATCCCGCCAAAATGCTAAATCCTTGCGAAGGTGCTTGGTATTACGAGCAAGTAGATTTGGGTTTTAATTATCGCATTACTGATATGCAATGCGCCCTGGGCGTATCTCAAATAAAGCGCCTGAATAGTTATATTGATAAGCGCAATGAGATCGCCGAGCAGTATCAAGAATTATTAAAAGAGCTGCCTTTAAAATTACCAATGGTTAAAAAAGATTGTCTCAATGCTTTTCATCTTTATGCCATTCAAGTTTTGCCAGAGTCTGGGAAAACCAGAAAAGAAGTTTTTGATTATTTGCGAGCGAACCAAATTGGCGTCAATGTTCATTATATTCCAGTACATCGGCAGCCTTATTATGAAAATCTAGGGTTTAAAAAAGGCGACTTTCCCGTCGCTGAAAAATACTATGAGAATGCTATCTCTTTACCCATGTATCCAGGTTTGACCCAAGAAGATTTAGCTCGAGTCGCGAGTTTATTAGAAATGGTTTTTACACCTGAGACTGTTGCGTTATGAAATTAGCCTTAGGCACCGTTCAATTTGGCATGAACTATGGGATTAGTAATGCTGTAGGACAGGTGTCTCCAGAAGAAATTAAAAAAATTTTAAAACTCGCCGCTGACAATCATATTGATTTATTAGATACCGCGGCGGCTTATGGTGAAAGTGAAGCTGTATTAGGAGAGTGTCTGACGGACTCTAATCATTTTAAATTAATCTCAAAACTCCCCGCTTTTAAAAATTCTAATTTTATTCAGGCTGACATAGGTCTAATCAATCAAGGCTTTCAAGAATCTCTTAGAAAACTAAATACCAATCATCTTTATGGCCTATTGCTTCACAATGCCGATGATTTATTAAAACCCGGTGCTGAATTCGTATATCAGTATTTATTGGATCTAAAAAATCAGGGATTAGTTAAAAAAATTGGCGTGTCTGTTTATTACCCAGAGCAAGTCGAAAAATTATTAAAAATTTATCAATTTGATCTAGTCCAGCTTCCTATGAATCTTTTTGATCAGCGTTTTTATCGCCAGGGGATTTTAGAAAAATTAAAAGATTCAAATATAGAAATTCATGTCAGATCTGTTTTATTACAGGGTTTACTCATGATGCCTATTGCGCAAATTCCAGAGAAATTAAGCGCCGCTAAACCCTATTTAAAAAATTTAGATCAATTGGTTTTTGAGAATTTTTTGGATTCAAGATTAAGTTTATTACTGGAGTTTATTAAGCAAACCCAGCAAGTAGATTACGCCATCTTGGGGGTGACGTCGGCTGAAGAATTAAAGTTGCTTATTGAAGCTTTGGATTTTTTTAAATCTGAAAATAAAGAAAAAATAAATTGGGAAAAATTTAGTATTGAAGATGAGAATTTAATTATCCCAGCGAGGTGGAGTTGAAAATGATACTGGGTATTTTACAAGCGCGGATGGGTTCTAGTCGACTCCCTGGAAAAGTATTAAAAAAGATTTTAAATCGACCCATGCTCGCTCTCCAGATAGAGCGAATTAAGCAATCCGAGTTAATTAATCAATTAATCATTGCGACCAGTAGTAATCCTGAAGACGATGCCATTGAAAGTTTATGCGTGGATCTGGGTGTCGAATGTTTTAGGGGTAGTTTAAATAATGTTCTAGAGCGCTTTTATAAAGCAGCTGAGATTTATAATCCTGATCATATTGTGAGGCTCACTGGAGATTGCCCCCTCATAGACCCAGAAATTATGGATCAGGTTATTCAGTTTCATTTGGATAATTTCTATGACTACAGCTCAAATACTTTAGAGCCCAGTTTTCCAGATGGCTTAGACCTGGAAGTGATGAGATTTTCTGCTTTGAAAACAGCCTTTGAAAAAGCCGTTTTACCTTCGGAATTAGAGCACGTCACGCCTTATATCCATCGGCGTCCTGATGTTTTTTCTTTGGGTAATTTTAAATTCCAAAAAGATTTGTCTTTCCATCGCTGGACGGTGGATGAGCCTGAGGACTATGAATTAGTGTCTTGGATTTTTGAGTGTTTAAATTCAACGCATGGTTTGAATTTTAAATTTCAAGATGTTTTAAATTTATTAGAAAAACATCCAGACAAATTTAATTTAAATCAAAAATATGTTCGCAATGAAGGGATGACAAAATCTTTATTGGCTGATCAAGAATTTCTAGTGATTTAAAAATAAAAAAATGGTGTATGAATCATGAGTCAGCGTTATGAGCAGTCAGAAAAATATTTAGAGCAGGCTTGCAAGACAGTTCCCTTAGGATCTCAAACTTTTTCTAAGAGCCGGACACAATTTCCCTATGGTGTCTCGCCCTACTTTATTACCCATGGCAAAGGCTGTCGGGTCTGGGATTTAGATGGCAATGAATATATTGATTTTGTGAATGGCTTATTAGCCGTGACTTTAGGTTATTGCGATCCGGACGTAGACGCAGCCGTTATGAAGCAATTATCTCAAGGGGTGATTTTTTCATTACCCCATACTTTAGAAACTGAAGTCTCTGAAAAAATAGTCGAAATGGTCCCTTGTGCTGAGATGGTGAGATTTGGAAAGAATGGTTCGGACGCAACGGCCGGGGCAGTCAGAATTGCGAGGGCTTATACCGGCCGAGACTATGTGGCTGTCTGTGGCTATCACGGTTGGCAGGACTGGTATATTGGATCTACTGCTCGAGATTTGGGCGTGCCTAAATCAACCAAAGAGCTGACTTTAAAGTTTCAATATAATCATTTGGAAAGTTTAGAAAAATTATTTGAGCAGTATCCCAATAAGATCGCCGCTGTGATCTTAGAGCCGATGAATGTCGAATATCCCAAAGATGATTTTTTAGCAAAAGTAAAAAATTTAACGCACAAAAATAATGCCGTTTTAATTTTCGATGAAACCATTACGGGTTTTAGATTTTCCAAAGGGGGCGCTCAAGAATTATTTGGTGTGATTCCAGATCTAGTCACGATGGGGAAGGGCTTGGCCAATGGCTATCCCTTATCTTTAGTCGCAGGTCGCAAAGATTTAATGAAGCTGATGGAAGACATCTTTTTCTCTTTTACTTTTGGGGGAGAGACTTTGTCTTTGGCCGCCGCAAAAGCCGTGTTACATAAAATTCAGACTCAGCCTGTCTTAGAAACAATATATAAAAACGGACAGGATTTAATTACTGGTGCGGAGCAATTAATTAATCATTTAAACCTACAAGAAGTGATCACTATTACAGGCCATCCCAGCTGGTCATTTTTGCAATTTAAAGACTTTGGCGAATATTCCATGCTGGAGATTAAAACTTTATGGATGCAGGAAATCTTAGCGCGAGGGATCTTAAGCTTTGGCTCGCATAATTTAAGTTATTCCCACGGGGAGCTGGAGATTAAAAAGATTTTAAGTGTGTATGAAGAAGTATTTGGGTTAATAAAATCTGGCTTAGAGCAACGAAATCTCAAAGAGAAATTACGCTGCGAAACCCTGCAGCCTTTATTTAAAGTCAGATAAAAATAAATCAAATATGAAAAGAGCCGTTTTTCGCGTCGACGCATCGAGTCAAATAGGCACCGGGCATGTCATGCGTTGTTTAAATTTGGCCCGAGAGTTAAGAAATAAGAAATTTGAAATTTTATTTATCTGCCGGGATTTTCCAGGGAATTTAAATGGTTTTATTCGGGAGCAGGAGTTTGAGATTTGTGTGCTGCCCGCCCCCTCTCTGTCCAAAAAATCAGAAGATTTTTTGGCCTGTCTCTCCCGCGGGGGGAGAGACGATGATCAGTCCGTCAATTACGCTGAATGGCTAGGGGTGCCTTGGGAGCAAGATGCTGAAGAGACATTAGAGACATTTAAAATTATTTCTGAATCCGTCGATTTATTAATCATTGATCATTATGGCTTAGATGCCCGATGGGAAAGAAAATTTAAAAATAAAGCTAAAAAAATTCTAGTGATTGATGACTTAGCCAATAGGCCCCATGACTGTGATTTCTTGTTAGATCAAAATCTTGTGATTTCGTCTCTCCCATTATCTCAGAGCCAGGATTGTGTAGGGGCGGACCTGTGTGTCCGCCCGGATAAAGAACGATATAAAAATTTGGTCTCCAGTACCTGCCAATGTTTATTAGGCCCTAACTATGCCCTCTTAAACCCCGCTGTGTTAAAAGCCCGAAAAGACCGAGAACAGTATTTTATGTCTGGTGAAGAATTTAAGAGCTGCCTGGTCTTTATGGGCGGAACCGATCCTGATAATTTTTCCCAGGCTCTTGCTTTAAATCTTTTAAAAATTTTCCCTACTTTAAAAATTTATTTAATTATTGGGAGAGCAAATCTTAATTTTTCAAAACTAAAGGCTGAATTTGAGCCCTATAAAAATATCGAAATTCTAATTCAGCCAGAAAATTATTTTAATTTACTAACCCAGGTTGATTTTGTGGTGGGGGGCAGTGGCTCCAGTACCTGGGAGCGTTGTTGTATTGGAGTGCCATCTTTTTTCTTTCAAATAGCTGATAACCAGAAAGACATTTGTGAGAGTGTTTCCCAAATACAAGCAGGCGTTTTTTTAGGAGATTTAAAAAAGTTAAAGACTGCTGAGCTTGTTGGGTGTATTGAAAAAATTGTAGAGTTCGCGCCCTTGGATTTAGAGAGGATGGCAGCGGTGGGGAAAGCGTTGGTGGATGGGTTGGGAGTGATGAAAGTCAGCGAGGCCTGTTGCTTGTGATTATTTTGCGCCCGGCCGTTTTAGAAGACGCAGCTTTAATTTTCCCCTGGAGAAATCATCCGCAAGTTCGACAGTTTTTTTTTACTCCAGAGCCTTTAAATTTTGAAGATCATTGTGCTTGGTTCGAGCGCTCACTTTTATTGCAAGATCGCGTGATGTTGATTGCAATTTTTTCTGGAGAAGCGATTGGCTTTCTGCGTTTTGATAGAAAAGATCAAGCAGCAGAAATTGATATTTATCTTGATCCCAGTCGCCATGGGCAAGGTTTGGGATCGAGTGTTTTATCTGCAGGGTTAAGTTGGGCTAAAGCGTATTTACTAGGTCTCAATTTATTAACGGCCAAAGTAGTCGCAGCCAATAAGACTTCACAAAGAATATTTGAAAAAAATGGGTTTCAACTTTCTCATAGAGCACCTTCGTATCTTGAATACTCTTTAAATTTGGAGACCTCGGCATGATTGTCATTGCAGAATCTAAGCGCTGGGATGTTGATCTGGCTGATCAATTGAAAAAGAATTTATTAGAGCGACAATTAAATCAAGAAATAGTGAGTATTTATCAGAAAGAAGATTTGAATCTTGAAAACTTAGAAAGACTTTCTCCTGATTTTATTTTTTTCCCTCATTGGTCCCATATGATTCCAGAGGCTGTTTTTTCTAGGTTTACTTGCATTGTTTTTCATATGACCGATTTACCCTTTGGTCGGGGTGGCAGCCCTCTTCAGAATTTAATATCTCGGGGTATTTATGAAACAAAAATTTCGGCTTTAAGATGTGAAGCGGGGATAGATACAGGGCCTGTTTATTTAAAAAAATCTTTGTCTTTATATGGCACCGCGCAAGAGATTTATATTCGAGCTAGTCAAATTATTAGAGAAATGATGCTTGAACTCATTCAAGAGAAAATTCAGCCCAAGCCCCAGCAAGGTGAGCCTGTCGTATTTAAACGCAGAACGCCCGCTCAAAGTGAAATAGATTCAAAGAAACTAGATTCACTGGAGAAGCTATTTGATCAGATTCGCATGTTGGATGCAGAGGGGTACCCTAAAGCTTTTATTGAACTGGGAGATTTTAAATTTGAATTTTCACGGGCGAGTTTTTGTGGAGAGCAAATAATTTCTGATGTGAAAATTATGAAAAAAAATAGGGAAAGCTCACATGACTAAAAAAATTATTGCCGTGATCGCCGCGCATCCCGATGATGAAGTTTTAGGCTGCGGTGGTGTGATGGCTAAACATGTTTTATTAGGCGATGAAGTACATGTATTAATCATGGCTGAAGGGGCAACCAGTCGAGATTGTAATAGAAATCGTGAAGAGAAAAGCGCGGAGTTAGACGGCTTAGCCTTGGCAGCTAGTCAAGCCGCTGGTGTTCTAGGGGTGAAGACCCATGAATTATTAGCGTTTCCAGATAATCGAATGGATTCAGTAGATAGGCTAGATGTCGTGAAAGCGATAGAAAGTTTTTTAGAAAAATATAAGCCTAGTGTGGTTTACACCCATCATGCTGGGGATGTTAATATTGACCATCGAATTACCCATGACGCTGTGATTATTGCGAGTAGACCTCAGCCGGGGCATTTCGTTGAGTTGATTTTGTGTTTTGAAATTCCGTCGAGTACAGAATGGCAAACACCTGATTCAAGAAACTGCTTTGTGCCGAATTGGTTTGAAAATATAGAAGGCTCACTAAGTCATAAATTAAAAGCGTTGGCCTGTTACGAGCAAGAGATGCGCCCTTGGCCTCACGCGCGATCTTATGAAGCCGTGGAAGCTTTGGCGAAATGGCGAGGGGCGTCGATTGGGGTGACGGCTGCAGAGGCTTTTGTTTTAAGTCGAATGATTAAAAGAGAAATTTAAAAATAATTTTTAGGTGGGGGAATTTTATGAAGGTTATCAACATTGCAGATCGATTAGTGGGCCCTGGGCATGCGCCTTTTATCATTGCCGAAATGTCCGGCAATCATAATCAGTCTTTAGATCGGGCTTTAGAAATTGTGGATGCCGCGGCCAAGGCTGGAGCTCATGCGATTAAATTACAAACTTATACAGCGGATACGATGACGCTCAATGTCGATAAAGATGATTTTAAAATTTTAGATAAAAATAGTTTATGGAAAGGGCGGCATTTATATGAGCTCTATCAAGAAGCCCATACACCCTGGGAATGGCATAAAGCTTTGATGGACCGTGCGAAGTCTTTGGGGGTCTTATGTTTTTCTACACCCTTTGATGAAACCGCGGTTGATTTTTTAGAAGAGCTAGATGTCCCTTGTTATAAAATTGCATCGTTTGAAAATACGGATGTGAGATTAATTAAAAAAGTGGCTCAGACGGGTAAGCCAGTGATTATTTCAACCGGGATGGCTGGCTTAGAAGATTTAGAATTAATGGTTCGAACTTTAAGAGAAAATCATTGTGAGAATTTTATTTTATTGAAATGCACCAGCGCGTATCCCGCTTTGCCTTCAGATGCCAATTTAAAAACCATTCCGCATATGGCTGAAATGTTTAATTGCCAGGTGGGCTTGTCTGATCACACCATGGGAATAGGCGTGTCCTTAGCAGCTGTGGCTTTGGGAGCCACTGTGGTTGAAAAACATTTTTGTTTATCTCGCGCTGAAGGCGGTGTGGACTCTGCTTTTTCACTGGAGCCTTTTGAATTAAAGCTTTTAGTCGAAGAGTCTGAGCGGGCTTGGCAATCTTTAGGAAAAGTAAAATATCAAACCAGTGCTGTTGAAGAAAAATCGAAGCAATTTAGACGGTCTGTTTATATTTCAAAAGATATTAAAGCGGGTGAAGTCATTACAGAGGCGCATATTCGATGCGTACGTCCAGGCTATGGACTGGAGCCGAAGTATTTTGAGAAGTTAATAGGGAAAATATCTAAGTCAGATATTTCAGAAGGTTCTGCTGCGGTCTGGGAAATGTTTCTTTGAGTATTATTATTGGCATTGACGCCTCCCGCAATAGATCAGGTGGTGCAAAGGCCCATTTGATAGGTGTTCTTACTGGAGATGATCCTAGAAAATATGGTATTTCTAAAGTTCATCTTTGGGCTTATCGCTCTTTGATAAACTCTATCCCTGATTCTCCATGGCTTGTTAAACACAGTCCTGCCGTTTTAGAAAAATCTTTGCTTTCTCAGCTGTGGTGGCAATATAAAAATTTGCCTCAAGAAGCCCGAGAACTGGGCTGTAATATTATGTTGAATACCGATGCAGGTTCCATCTGTCCTTTTTATCCCAGCATTACGATCAGTCAGGATATGCTCTCTTTTGAGCCTGGAGAGATATCTAGATTCTGGCCATCGAAGGCGTGGCTGAGGCTTTTTCTATTAAAATATATTCAAGCTTATTCACTTAAAAAATCTTATGGCGCGATTTTTTTAACCCAGCATGCTTCAAAAGTAATACAAGAGACCACTGGGGAAATTAAAAAATTTAAAATTATTCCTCATGGCGTCAGTGAAGTGTTTCAAGCAGTTGGTTTAGCAAGAAAAGATAAATTTTATAAGTCATCTGAGAAAAAGCTAGAAGAGATTAAATTGCTTTATGTTTCCAATGCCGCGCTGTATAAACATCAGTGGCAGGTTATCAAAGCTGTTGATACTTTAAAAAAACAGAGCTTTTCAGTCTCTCTTTTGTTAGTGGGTGGAGGCAGCGGTAAAGCGCAAAAATTACTAGAGCAAGCGTTAAACCAAGTAGATCCAGAGCAAAAATTTATTCAGCAACAGCCCTTTGTAAAACATGAAGAGATTCCTAGTTATTTAAGCCAGGCGGATATTTTTATTTTTGCGTCTAGCTGTGAAAATATGCCTAATACTTTATTGGAAGCAATGGCGAGTGCTTTACCTATTGCCTGTTCTGACCGAGGGCCAATGCCAGAAGTATTAGAAAATGGCGGGGTATATTTTAATCCAGAGGATACTGAGAGTATTTCAAGAGCTATTCAAAAAATAATTAATGGCGGTGTGCAATTGCAAGAGCAGTTAGGGCTTCGCGCCTTAGAAATTTCTAAAAAATATTCTTGGGAGCGATGTGCTTCTGAGACATGGGCTTATCTCCAAGAATGTGTGACCGAACTTGCAGGAAAAAATTAAGATGAAAGTGGCGTATTTTGATTACTGGACAGGCGGTATCCATAACTTCGCACTCATTGATTCTTTATTAAAAGCCCAGGGAGCCCATACCATACTGCTTCATATTGGCTCTTGGAATGACCCTTCGATGCTTAAGCAATCTGGAGTGATCAATGGCATTTATGCGGAAGATATTTCAGTGCATGGCACCAATCATATTTTTAAAGTATTAAAAAAAATACAGCCAGATGTCGTCGTCACTTTAAATACAAATTACATTATGGATCGCGTCGTTTGCTTATCTTGCCGGCTTTTAAAAATTAGAACTGTTTTTATGATGCATGGTGATCGAGTAGTGGATGATCAAGTGATCCAGAAATTGTTATCTAAAGACTCGCAATCTCTTTGGAAAAAAACAAAAAAGGCGAGTAAATATTTAAAATTAACCGTGCCCAATTATTTAAATAGCTTGTGGAATTTTGATAAAAGTCGAGTGTTTAATTTTGCGTGGTTAAGTATCTTGTATCAAACGTTTAAACATCCTCAGTCTTATTATCCATCCAATAAAGATGAGCTGATTCAAGATAAGTGCTTGGTGTATGCGAACAAATATTTAAATTATTACCATGAAAAAATAGGGTATGAGTTAAAGAAAATAGAAGTCATAGGTAATCCTAAGCATGAGAGAATATTTTCTTTGTTGGCTAACAATGGATTTGATGTCGCCATGCTGCCGGCTTCTGTGCAAGGGTTAGTTAAAGCTCAAAAAAAATATTTATTGTACATAGAAGATGCTTTTGTAGAGCAGCAAAATTCGGCTGGCTGGACGGTGGAATTTCGAAATGATTTTATTCGGGATGTGGCTACCGCACTTAAATTGCAAGGGTATGAATTAGTTATAAAACTGCATCCCTGTACTTTGATTAATACAGTTTTAGCGCCAGAAGAAGTTTTGGTTTTCCAAAAAGAGGATGTCGATTCTTTAATGTTTTTTTCAAGCGGCTGCATTGGTTTTACGTCTACGGTGCTAACTAATTGCTTGCTTTTAGATAAGCCTTTATTCACTCCACGTTGGGGAAAAGAATTGCCTCAAATTGAAAGTGAATTTTTAAAGAAAGGAGTCGCAAATGCCTGGATGGATTTAAAAGATCCCGTGTATTTTTCTATTAATACGGCTGCTCGAGAGAATTTTTTTCATGAGGCGATTAGTGTTAATACAACTGGGTCTTGTCAGCGCATATGTGAAATTATTTTAGAATAGTTATTTAGAGAAATAAGAATGCAAATAAAAAAAATGGCGCTGCGTCAGGCAAGTGCCAATCTATTGTTGGTAATGTTGGTAGTATTCTCAGCATTTTTTCTTTTAAATTCGGAGCTTGAGGGGTGGGGTTCTCCAATCCCAAATTTAATTTTTTTAGAATACCTGGTTGTTCTTTATATTTTTTTTAGAATTAAACAACGTAATTTGTCCTTTCTCTTGCTTTTATTTCCCATTTTTAAATCAATTTATTTTTCTATGTATGACCCAGCTTGGGTTTCTATCGGCGATTTTTCAGCTTACATCGAAATGTTGCAATATCAGTTCCCTACGGGGTTAACTTGGGTGGTTTTGCTCAATGCGATACATACAATCGGTAAGTTTTATTATCTAACTATTTTTAATATGTATATCCCCATGAGGCTTTATGATATTACCTCGGGGTCACCGAACGCAGCGATTTTTTTATATTTTAATGACTTTGTTTTTCTGATTTTAACAGCGATGACCGTCAATGCGCTTAAGAGTATTCTTGACGATAAAATTATTTTATTTTTTGTAATTTTTTTGCTGTTTTCACCCACAACTTTAGCGGACACCATTTATCCAGATCGACATATTTTTTCTCTGTTTGCACTTTTATGGTTTGTTAGTGGATGCATTAGAATCCGTAATGGTGGCTCCAAGCTGGATTTTTATTTGATCATTTCTCTGGTGTTAATTTTTATTAACAAGCCTCAGCTTTTGATCGCGATTCTTCTTTATATTATCTACCTCAATAGATCAAAATTTTTAGATGTCAGATGGCTTTTGCCCATGCTTTCTCTGCTTGCACTGCTTGTTGTATATAACTTATCGATTAGTGGACTTGGCGTGTATCTTGCTTATAAAGAGTATGGATACGCAGCGACTGCTATACAAATTCAGCGCGTCATGGGGCCGCTTTATTATTTGGTCATGCCCATCGTGAAATATATTTATGGATTATTCTCGCCATTTCCTTGGTACAAATTTTCAGTGTTTTTGATCGGAGCAGCAGGCAGTCCTCTGACTCTCGCGATGGTGTATTTTAACTCTGTTTTTGGTGTGGGCATTGTGATAGCGCTTTTTAGGCACTTTAAACAAATTAAATCACACCAGTTTTACTATGAAAACTTTATCTTATTTGGCTTGATCATGTCTTTAACGATTATTCCTGCAGATATTGGACATAGTGGATATTTGGCACTTTATTACGTGCTCTTCTTGCCTATCTTTTTTATTTTGGGATGGAGCCGATCTGCTGTTATTTTCTTTAGTAGTTTGATTTTGATTCTTCTTTTAAATTTATTAGTTTTCTTTGCTTAAAGATGGATGTGTGATTTGATTGTTCGATAGGGTAGAGATATTTATTATGCCGCCTGTTAAAACTATTACTATTAATGACTACCAGAAGAGAATAACTACATGTCTAGAAAAAAAGCTTTTATTACTGGTGTCACTGGTCAAGATGGCTCTTACCTTGCCGAATTTTTATTAGAAAAAAACTACGAAGTCCATGCGATTATTAGACGCTCTTCTGTATTCACTACGGCGCGCATTGATCATATTTTTCATCACCCTCATTTTCATACTTATCATGGTGATCTCGCAGACTCGAGTAATTTGCATCGATTAATTACTAAGATTCAGCCTGATGAAATTTATAACCTGGGCGCTCAATCCCATGTCGGCGTGTCTTTCGAAGTGCCTGAATATACCGCTGAAGTGGATGCACTAGGTACTATAAGATTACTAGATGCAATCCGAGACTCTGGGCTCCAAACAAAATTTTACCAAGCATCGACGTCAGAGCTATTTGGTGGCTTGCCAGAAACAGCCCCTCAATCTGAAAAAACACCGTTTTATCCCAAATCCCCCTATGGGGCTGCCAAACTTTATGCCTATTGGATTACGGTGAACTATAGAGAATCTTATGGTCTTTATGCTTGTAATGGGATTTTGTTTAATCATGAGTCCCCCAGACGCGGTGAGACGTTTGTCACTAAGAAAATTACACAAGCCGTCGCAAGAATTCATCAGGGCCGCCAGGAGAAATTAAAACTGGGAAATCTTGATGCCAAAAGAGACTGGGGGCATGCCAAAGACTATGTCGAAGCGATGTGGCTGATGCTTCAGCAAGAAAATGCAAAAGACTATGTTATAGCCACTGGGAAAACTTATACCGTCAGAGATTTTGTGAATTTAGCCTTTGCTGAAATCGGGGTAAAAATAAACTGGCAAGGATCAGGCGTTGATGAACAAGGTCTTTGTGCGAAGACTGGAAAAATCTTAGTCGAGATAGATCCAAAATATTTCAGACCCGCTGAAGTTGAATTTCTTTGGGGTGATGCGTCTTTGGCTGCAAGAGAACTAGGCTGGAAAGCGCATACGTCTTTAGAAAGCTTAGTGACAGAAATGGTTCGGTATGATTTGAAATTTGATAATTATGGTGGGGAAGAAAAAAGAGATTTAGAAAGTATGTTATTAGAGGGCACTACTGATCACTTAGAAATAAAATCGGAAATAGAAGTTGGTGAAGCCCTAGAAGAGGATCAGCAATGATCTTAGTTTTAGGCGCCACGGGATTTTTAGGCAAACGAGTTTGTCGCCTACTAGAGTCCCAAAAAAAAGAATTTATGAGAACCTCTTTGTCTTTGGGCTTAGATCTCAGAGATAAACAAAAGACCATTGAATTTTTTCAAAAGCATCAGCCTTCATTTGTTTTAAATTGTGCCGCTTATGTGGGCGGAATTCAGTTTGGATATAAGCACCCTGCGGAATTATTTTCTAATAATCTAGGAATGACGGTGAATATTTTAGAGGCGGCAAGGCTCTCAGGCGTTCAGCGTATCGTGAATCCAATTTCCAATTGTGCTTACCCGGGTGAGGCTAGATTGTTTCGTGAGTCTGAATTTTGGAATGGGCCTCTTCATGAATCAGTGATGGTTTATGGCTTTGTTCGTAAGGCCTCTTGGATTGGCGCTTGGGCCTATGCAAAGCAATATAACTTAGATGTCATTAATTTAATTTTGTCGAACATGTATGGCCCTGAAGATCATTTTGAACCTGAGCGCTCTCATGCGTTGGGGGCTTTAGTTATGAGGATGGTTGAAGCCCAAGAGGCTAAACAAAGTTATTTAGATATCTGGGGAACGGGTGCCCCTGTTCGTGAATGGTTGCACGTGGATGATGGTGCAGAAGCGATGCTTCGAGGTTTAGATATTCCTGCTTACTTGGACCCTATTAATATTGGGATAGGGAAAGGGATCTCTATTTTTGAGATGGCTGAAAAAATCAAACAGGCTGTAGGCTATCAGGGGGAATTAAGATTGGATCCTTCTAAACCTGATGGAGCCCCCTATAAAACAGTCGATGGCTCAAGAGGGCGTGAATTATTACAGTGGTCTCCAGAAATTAATTTTGAAAGAGGTCTCGAAGAGACCGTTCGTTGGTATAAGGAATTTAGAAAAAATGGGTCCTAGAGAAATTATTTGTGAAGGAAAAATCTTAGCTAGATTTATTCCTAATACGGCTTGGAAAGAAGGACTTTCTTTTTTTTCTCAAGATGAAGAATTTGTTCAAGTCGGTGCTTGGGTCTATGACGAGGGAAAAGCATTGGCACCTCATGTACATAATTTTGTTGAGAGGAAAGTGACTCATACACAAGAGGTTTTATATATTCGTTCTGGATCGATTCAAGCAGATATTTATGATTTAAAAGATCAGTTATGTGAAAGTTTGATTGTGGGCGCGGGTGAAATTCTAATTCTTCTGGAAGGCGGTCATGGCTATAAAATTTTAGAGAACGCTACCCAAGTGTTAGAAATAAAAAATGGGCCTTATGCAGGACCTGAGATTGATCGACGCAGGATTTAAGTGAGGCAGGATCAGTGGGCAATATTTTCTTTGATAAAAGTAAACTCAAGTCTTGCGGCAAAAATGTCTTAATTGGTAAAACGGTTCGAATGAGACATCCTGAAAAAGTTAGTATTGGCGATCATGTGATTATTGATGACTTTTGTTATATCTCTGGAGAAGTGGAGATTGGAGACTATGTGCATATAGGGAATTCCTGCACAGTGTCAGCAAGCCAAGATAGAGTTACCTTTGGGCCTTTTTCAACAATTGCGCCTGGCGTTAAAATATTTGCTGCGTCTTCTAATTACTTATCTTGTGGCTTGGATCTGCCGACGATTCCAGAAGAATTTTCTTATAACGTCATTCGTGGGTCGGTGACGCTTGAGCGTTTTGTTTTAGTGGGTGCGAACTGTGTTATTTCTCCAGGAGTGTCTATCCCAGAGGGCGCTGCATTTTCCGCCAATTTGATTATTAAGAAAAAAATTACCTTTAAACCCTGGCACGTTTTTTTTGATAGCGAAGGAACTTCTAAGCCGAGAGTAGGTGTTGAAAAACTATTAACAGAAGTCGAAAAATTTTATCAATTTAAATAATTTAATAATTTTTATTTTAAGGTGATTTTTATCTATGTTTATTCCACAAATGGAACCTTGGTTTGGTCAAGAAGAATCAGATTCAGTTGCAGAATATATGCGCGAAGGCGGTTGGATGACCGAGTTTAAAAGAACCGCACTTTTTGAAAAGATGATTACTGATTTTACCGGCGCTCAGCATTGTATCGTGGTTAACAATGGGACGATCAGCTTAACCTTGGCAGCAATGGCCTGTGATATTGGCCCTGGCGATGAAGTCATTGTTCCTAACTACACGATGATTGCGACGCCTAACTCCATTTATATGCTGGGGGCGAAGCCTGTGTTTGTGGACGTTGAGCCTGATACTTTATGCATGGATCTTGAGTTGGCTGAAAAAGCGATTACTTCAAAAACAAAAGCCATTATGTTGGTTTCTGCCAATGGGCGATATCCCAACTCTGGAATTATTAATTTTGAAAAACTAGCGGATCGTTATGGCTTAAGTTTAATTGAAGATGCCGCCCAATCTTTAGGGTCTTTTTATCCGGATGGACGCCATATGGGGCTAGCAGGTAAAATAGGAAGCTTTTCTTTTTCAGCACCAAAAATTATTTCCACAGGTCAGGGCGGCGCGTTGATTACTAATGATGATGCGATGGCAAAACGTTTACGAAAATTAAAAGATTTTGGTCGTTCTGGCGGCGGCAATGATATTCATGATGAGATTGGATTTAATTTTAAATTTACAGAATTGCAGGCCTGTTTAGGTGTTGAACAAATGAAAAAATTGCCTTGGCGCATTGAACGAAAAAAAGAAATTTTAAAGCGCTATTGGCATAACTTAGAAGATGTTAAGCAAGTTAAATTTTTTGCCCAGGATTTAAAATGCACAACTCCTTGGTTTATCGATATGTTAGTGGATCAAAAATTAGAGCTCAGTGCTTTTTTAAAAGAAAATGGGGTTGGGTCTCGTGTGATGTATCCGCCGATCAATGAGCAAGCTTGCTATCAAGTGTCAGGCGATTTTCCAATCTCAAAGCAAGTGGGTGAAGAGGGCCTCTGGCTGCCTTCTGCAGGCCAATTAAAAGATGAGCAAATTGATCATATCTGTAGATTGATTAAGCAATTTTTTAATAAAATTTAAGGGCTAGTATTTTGTTTTTTAAAAAGCGCCGATTGATATTGCGAGTTTTCGCAGGCCTTGGGAATCAGCAGTTTCAATATGCGTATGCTAAAAGCATGGCCTTGAAAACAAAGAGGAAATTGATTTTAGATGCCTCTTATTTTTTACCAAGATATCATCCGATCAAGCACCAGGGTTTTTTCTATCCTTATAAGCTGGATTTGTTTGGAGTGAAAGAAAAAAAAACGGGTATTTTGACACGGGAATTAGTCGGCCTGATGAACCGCCATCCTTTGATCCAAAAGCTGTACTTAAAAATACAGACGCTTCCAATTTTTTCTTTCTTTCTGCCCTTGCTAGTGATGGATTCCGAGAGTATAGAAAATCAGTGTTTTAGTACGCAGAGAGATATTGTGATTTCAGGGTATTTTCAAAAAGGAGAAGGCCTAGAGAAATATTCTGAGCAATTTTTGAATTGGATTCATGCGTCCTTTGAGATTTCAGAACAGAATCGAAAATTTGAAGCGATGGCCAAACTAGAAAATTCGGTGTCAGTCCATGCGCGTCGTGGCGACTATTTAAAAGCAGGGATCTATCAAATCTTGGGGCTGGATTATTATCAAAAAGCATTAGAAAAAATTCGGGAAAAAGTGAGCGTCTCTCATATCTTAATTTTTTCGGATGATATCCAATGGGCTAAAGAAAATTTAAAATTTGATGTGCCTTGTACTTATGTCGATAGCGACGGTCCTGATTATGAGCATCAATATTTAATGAGCTTGTGTGGGCATAATATTATTGCCAATAGTACGTTTAGCTGGTGGGCAGCCATGATGAATAAAAATTCTAATAAAGTTATATGCTCGCCGAGAGATTGGTTTACGCATGTTAAAACAGAAGAATTAATTTTTGTCCCAATGCAGTGGGTTCAGATAGCAATTAATGGACATAGCGCCGTTGAGTAAACGATTTCTTGAATTATCTTTTGTGCTTGCCTCGCAAATCTTCGGGGGTGTTTCAGCGCTTATATTATTAAAAATTCTTGTTGTGCATCTTTCACCTGCTTTGTATGGAGAATATGCATTGATGATGAGCGTGGTCGCTGTTGCATCAGCCTTGCCCTTTAATGGGCTGAACCAAAGTGTGCTGCGGTTTTCTTCTGGAGTGCAAGGGCAGAGAAACCAATATCTGAGCTATGTTATTTCCAGTCTCTTTCTTTATTTTCTTTTATTAATTTTTTATTTTTTCATTGTGTGTGGTATTTATTTTTTTCTGAATAATCCAGTTTGGAAAGAAAGTATCTTTGCGTTGTATGCTTATTTTTTTGGTTCAATAGTCTTTAGTTTCTCTCTTTTTATTTACAACGGAAATCGCTTGCGAGGGAAAGTTTTTTTTCTGGGACTCGTTTCATCTTTGTTGAGCATTGGGCTTTTGCTTTATTTTTTAAGAGAGCCCAGTCATAGAAATTTAAAAGAAGTTTTTATATTAATTGCCATTGGTTATTTTGTTGCCCCTATTGTCACAGTGGGGCGAGGTTGGGGTAAATTATTTTCTGTCCAATGGAAATTGACGACGCGTCATTTTTTAATGCTTTTTAAATTTGCAGGACCTCTGATCCTAATGAGCGGGTTTATTTGGTTTCGGTCGATGGCTTCTCGCTGGTATTTAGATTTTTTTGTGAATAAAGAAGCGATTGCAAGTTTCGCGATTTTATCCACTTTAGCCATGATGGCCCCCACGGCTTTGCAATCTTTTCTAAGCTCTTATTTTTCTCCTATTTTGTATCAGTTATTTGATCGAGATGAGCAGTTGGCCATTGAAAAATTAAAAAAAATAACAAAAATAATTTTTATTTTTCTAATTCTGTCAGCCATCGTAGTCGCTGTTGCTTCGCATTGGATTATTCGTTTTTTTGCAGCGGGTTATTATGCTCAGCATGCTTGGATGTTAATGCCCATGTATTTAAGTTTTTCGATTTATACCCTGATTTCTTTTTCAGTAACCACCAGACTCTTTGCAGAAAAAAAACCAGGGCGCTTAGTTTTGCCGAATGTTCTGATTGATATTATTTCTCTTTTAGCAGGAGCACTGCTGACTTTTAAATTTGGCTTAATGGGCGTTTTTATTAATTACTGTGCCACTTATTTAATTCTCGCCTTTTTGCTTTATGGGCTTTTATGGGGCGAGGGGCCGATTTTTAGATGGCTGGAATTTAAAAAAATAAAAAATAAAATTTGAGCGGGAACTATAAATCAAATGAAAATATTGGTGGTCGGTGCTGGTGATTATGAGATTCATGATCCAGCCATTGCAAAAGGATTTTCTGAGCTAGGGCATGAGGTCAGAAGCTTTGCTTGGCATGAATTTTTTAAGCCGGTGAATTTTTTTAAGAAAATGCAAAGAAAATTTGTACTGGGGCCTGCTGTAAGAAATATTAATAAAACACTGATTAAATCTGCTGAAGATTTTTCTCCAAATTTGGTTTTTATTTATCGCAATATTTATATTCATCCAAGGACAATTTGCGTACTTAAAAAAAGAGGCGCTGTTGTTTTTTCTTATAACAATGATGACCCTTTTTCAAAAAAGTATTCTTATTTTAATAGACAGCTTTCACGAGTTTATTTGAAAAGTGTGCATGCGTGTGATCATAACTTTGTATTTCGTCATAAGAATATTCAAGATTTTAATAAAATAGGGGTTCACAATGTCAGCATCTTGAGAGCTTTTTTTATTAAAGAACGAGCGTTTTGTTTACCCATGATTGATAAAGAAGAAAAAGAAGTAGATGTCATTTTTGTGGGCCATTATGAATTAGATGGCCGAGATGAATATGTTAATAGTCTTATAGATCAAAAAATAAAATTTGAATTATTTGGCTTTGGTTGGAAGGCTTCAAAGTATTATTTAAGAATTAGAGATTATTTAGGCTACGACTTTTCAGTACACTTACACTCGAAAGATTATAACGAAGCGTTAAATAGCGGAAAAATTGCGCTTGTATTTTTATCAAAACTTAATAATGACACTTATACGACGCGCTGCTTTGAAATTCCTGCGGTGAAAACCATGATGCTCTGTGAGCGGACTGAAGATATGCAATCAATGTTTACTGAGGATCATGAAGCCGCTTATTTTTCTTCCCCACAAGAGTGCTTAGAAAAAGTAAATTTTTATCTAGAAAATAATAGATATAAAGCCATTGCTGAAAATGGGTATCAAAGATTAATGCAAGATGGGCATGAAGCTAAAGATCGTTGTCGGGAAATTTTAGATAAATATAGCCAAATTTGTGGCGCCAGAAAATAAATAAGACTGCGCAGCTAGGTGAGATCTATCGGCATTTTATATACTCTGCGTACTAACATTTTTTAGCGTATTATTTGTGAATAAAGTTAATTTTACCCACCAAACCTGCACCCGCTGCGTCATGGACACGACGGATACCAAAATTACTTTTGATCAACAGGGCGTCTGTGATCACTGCCATCTTTTTGACCAGAATATTTTGCCCCACTGGCATACTGACGAACGTGGTCGTGCTGAATTAAGTGCTCACATTGAAAAAATAAAACAAGAAGGTAAAGGCAAAGACTTTGATTGCATTATGGGCATGAGTGGCGGTGCGGATAGTTCTTATATGCTGCATTTAGTAGTTAAAGAATTTGGATTAAGACCCCTTGTTTTTCATGTTGATGGGGGTTGGAACTCTCAAATTGCTGTGAATAATATCAAAGTCATGATTGATAAGCTGGGTCTGGATTTATACACCGAAGTGATTAACTGGGAAGAGATGAAAGATTTCCAACTCACTTATTTTAAATCTGGGCTATCTAGTATTGATGCCCCGCAAGATCATGCCTTTATTTCAACTCTTTATAACTTTGCTAATAAGCATGGCATCAAGACTATTCTAAACGGTGGAAATTATTCGACAGAGTGCGTGAGAAACCCCTTAGAGTGGCTATATCACGGAACCGATATGGCCCAAATTAGAGATTTACGCAGACAATTTGGCACCATTAAACTTAAGACCTATCCATTTTCGAGTGTGCTCAGACATAAATTTTATCTGCGCTATATCAAACGTGTGAAAGTATTTAAGCCCTTAAATTTCATGCCCTATATCAAAGCGGATGCTATGAAATTTTTAGAGCAAGAATATGGCTGGCAGCCTTATCCTCAGAAGCATTTCGAGTCCCGATTTACTAAATTTTTTGAAGGTTATTGGCTGCCTAAGAAATTTGGTTATGACACGCGTAAAGTACAATATTCGAGTTTAATTTTAACCCATCAGATGACCCGCGAAGAGGCTCTAGAAAAACTATCTAAGCCCGCCATCAGTGAAGACGAAGCACGTCAAGATTTTGAATATATCGCAACTAAATTGGGAATTAGTGTTGATGAGCTACAAGGCTATATGGATGCCCCTAATAAGACTTATAGAGATTACAAAAATCAGGAGAAGCTTTTTGTGCTGGGTGCGAAAGTCATGAAATTTTTAGGCTTAGAGCGAAATATTAAAAGATGATTGGAATCATTGATTATGGTTTAGGGAATATCAGCGCTTTTTTAAATATTTATAAAAGATTAAATATTCCCTGCCAAGCTATCCAAACCCCTCAAGATCTAGAAAAAATAGAGTTAAGCAAAATTATTTTGCCAGGGGTTGGTGCTTTTGATCATGCCATGGTATCTCTTCAAAAATCAGGCATGAGAGAAGTGTTAGATAGATTGGTTCTCGAAAAAAAAGTTCCTGTCCTGGGTATTTGTGTCGGCATGCAAATACTGGCCGAATCTAGTCAAGAAGGGCTTTTGCCAGGGTTAGGCTGGATCAAAGGCCAAGTAAAAAAAATAGATAAAATAAAATTACAGCCTCATGAGCCGCTGCCCCATATGGGTTGGAATCAATTTAATAAAATCAGTCAAGCTTCTGAAAATTTAATTTTAAAAAATTTAGACCAAGACCCTTATTTTTACTTTTTGCATTCTTATTATTTCGAACCAGCGGACTCACAACATATTTTAGCCACGGCTCACTATGGCCATGATTTTTGCTGCATGGTGAATGCTGAGAATATTTATGGGATCCAGTGTCATCCTGAGAAGAGCCATCAAAATGGCATGACGCTTTTAAAAAATTTCTGGGAATTATAAAAATATGCTGCGTCCAAGAATTATTCCCTGTTTGTTAATTAGAAATAAGGGCTTAGTCAAAACCACAAAATTTAAAGAAGATAAGTATGTCGGCGATCCCATCAATGCCGTAAAAATCTTTAATGAAAAAGAAGTGGACGAATTAATTGTTCTGGACATTGATGCGACAGCTAAAAACCAAGAACCTGATTATCAGATGATTAAAAACTTATCTGCCGAGTGTCGTATGCCCCTGTGTTATGGCGGTGGAATTAAAACGATTGAGCAGGCAAAAAAAATCTTGTCCTTAGGGGTTGAGAAAGTCGCTTTTAGTTCAGCCGCCCTGGAAAATCCAAATTTATTAAAAGAATTATCTGAGCAAGTCGGCTCTCAAAGTGTGGTGGTGGTTTTAGATGTCAAGAAAGCGTTTTTAAGTCGGCGTTATGAAATATTTACTCATAATGGAAAGAAGAAATCTGATTTAAATTTATTGGAGAGCTTGAAAAAATTTCAAGAACTGGGCATTGGTGAAATTGTGATTAATTCAATTGACCATGATGGAGTTATGACGGGATATGACTGGAATTTAATTGAGCAAGTTTATCCAGAGGTCCGTATTCCGCTGACTATTTTAGGTGGGGTAGGGTCTTTGGAAGATATTAAAAAATTGATTCAAAATTATAAAATTATTGGCGCAGCTGCGGGATCTTTTTTTGTATTTAAGGGTAAATACAGGGCGGTGCTGATTAGTTATTTTAATCAAGTTGAAAAACAGTCTTTAATGAACAAGACTGACTAAGCCATGTGCGGCATCACCGGTTTCTGCGGAAAATTTTCTAAAAAACTACTCATCCAAATGATGGAACGAATTAAATCTCGGGGCCCAGATAGCGGTGGAGATTTGTTTTTTCCACTTCCTCAAAATCAAGAGGTATTAGGCTTTGGCCATACCAGATTAGCTATTCTAGATTTATCTCCAGCGGGTCATCAGCCCATGAGTGTTCAATGCCCTTGCTGTGGTATTTCTGAAGAGATGTTAAAAAATCCCAGTAAAAATATCTGGATAATTTTTAACGGCGAAATTTATAATTTTCTAGATTTAAAAAAAGAACTAGTTCAAGAGGGCCATGTTTTTTCTAGCCAAACAGATATTGAAGTTTTAATTCATCTTTATATAAAACATGGGATAGATTTTTTAAATAAACTTAACGGCATGTTTGCCTTGAGTATCTATGACGGTCGATCTGGAGATCTACACCTAGCACGAGATCCGATGGGAATTAAGCCTTTATATTATGCTGAAACGCCAGAGGGGATTTTATTTTCGTCAGAGCTGAAAGCTATTCTTGAATATGAGCATATTTCTAAAAAATTAGACCTCACAGCGATTCATAACTATTTAACTTATCTCTGGTCTCCAGGGGAGCGAACTCCCTGTGAGCAAATTAAAAAATTACTGCCGGGCCAATATGCTTTAATTCAAAATAATAAAATAATTCGAAAGCAATTTTTCTATGATATTCCCCTAGATAGCTCTCATAATTTTAAAAATAAATTTATGGGGACTTATGAAGAAGCTAAAATATTAACCCGAGAAAGTCTCAGCACGGCTGTTAAAAGACAGCTGATTTCAGACGTCCCAGTCGGTGCTTTTTTATCAGGCGGTGTGGACTCCAGTGCCATAGTGGCCCTGATGCGAGAACACCTACCCCATCAAGACATTCATGCCTATGTGATTGACTTTGAGGTTGATAAAAATCTTGAGGGCAAAAATCGGGATTTAGTTTTTGCACGTGAAGTGGCTAGTCAATATAAAATTAATTTGCATGAATTAACCATACAGCCCGATTTACTAGATTCTCTGGAACATATGATTGAAAGATTAGACGAACCCCAGGCGGATCCAGCGGCTTTGAATGTTGAATTAATTGCCAGAAGGGCAAGAGCTGATGGGATTACAGTGTTGCTTTCAGGGGCTGGAGGTGATGATATTTTTTCGGGATATAGACGACATCAGGCTTTGGTATGGGATAAATATCTAGAAAAAATTCCTGGTTTTATAAAAGATTTTATGGGAAGCCATGCCCGAAAATTACAAAATGGTTCGAGTAACTTCATGGATCAAACATGGTTCAGAAGGATGATTAAAGGCCTAGCGTCCATCGATCAATCTAAAGAAACTCGACTAAAAAGAGCGTTTGAATGGTCCAATAAAAACATGCGTGAATTAATCTTTCAGCCTGCTGTGATTCAAGCTTATGAAGATACTTTGCAACATAGTTTAGATCGCTTGCCGCATGGGCCTTCTCAGTTAGAAAAAATGCTGTATCTCGAGTGCAAGCATTTTCTAGTGGATCACAATTTAAATTATACAGACAAGATGAGCATGTCCTGTGGCGTGGACTTCCAATTAGCCTTAAGTTTTGCTTGAAAAATTTTGAATTGTACGGTCTCAGGGTAGGGGCGAATCTTGTATTCGCCCTTGGGGTGACTGCAATTTATTGTCTGAGAATAAGCCATCTGAGGCCCA
>Ga0214919_10001365_pt1 | contig 40240 bp, 45 predicted proteins | sample LL1503_MetaG_FD_177994 | JGI IMG/M metagenome (GOLD analysis project Ga0214919, IMG submission 177994) | Freshwater microbial communities from Lake Lanier, Atlanta, Georgia, United States - LL-1503 | ecosystem: Environmental > Aquatic > Freshwater > Lake | place: USA: Georgia | collected...
GTAAACACAACACCTTTGAAAAGTTTACTTAAATTATGTTTAACATTAACCCTCAACCATGTTTTGTTTTGGTCAGGTAAATTAGCATCAAAAGCAGAAGAAATAACTTGTCTAGTTTGGTTTGCTGAACTAGCATAATTTTCTATGTTGCTTAAAGACGAATTCCATCCATCAAAAGTTACACGCCTATCTTTCCTTGTGGAACAGATAACCCTCTTAACCCCATCAGTCATTGACACGTACAATGCACCAAAAGCCTCACCCATTGCCGTGATAGAAACATCAGGAGGGCCTCCGGGCATATATGTTCCAGATGGAACAGCAAAAGATATTGTAGGTCCACAATGGAATGAGTCAGTATCGGGGTTATACAACATGACCCCTACGGTAGTATCTCCAGTAGAAATTCCAGTAACTTCACTAAAAACACCTCGGGCCATAACGCGTGGCAAAGATTTAAACGAAATAGCAACATAGTCACCCCAAGTACATGAAGGACCATTAGACTGATGTCCAATATAGTATTGTGAATTATCTTTACGAGAATAAATTTTCTTTATACCAGAATTGGCATACTTGTATAAAGTGCTGCTTAAAAAAGGATAATTATATTCGTCATAAGAATATTCATTAACATGCACATACAGAACCCCCTTGTGTGAAAGAAGATTTACTGGAGTAGAATTTTCAAATGTTTGAATAAGAGTAGCACCCGTAGTGCCATCGCTGAAGTAAAGTGAAGATTGTCCACCTTTTTCTTCAATCAAAATGTAAAGCGTATTGTTAACAACAGCCATTTTGGCGGCTCCACCACTGGCTTTATTGAAAGAAATAATTTCAACCCAAGTTACAGGAGAAGTTCCAGAATAGTCTGCTTTCCACAGGCGGTTACCCATCATCACCATAAGTTTTCGGTTGTGAATACACAAATCACGAATAGCACCCGCTTTAGCGGCATCATAGCCCGGGGTTCCGCTATAACTTCTATCCTCAGCAGTTCCAGAAACGGTTTCAAAAATGTGTAAAGCGCCACTTGTAAAACCTGTAGCAATCCAATTAGCAGAACTACCGCCAGTCTGGTCTAAAGCAATAGTTTTAGTTGGAACCAAAGGCGAATAATTTGCAGCAGTAAATAGCGCACCGTCATTTGGTCGGTAACGTAAAATTTGGCCATTAGTATTAGTAAACAACACCTCGTTAACAGTAGCATTATTTGCAATAGGTGAAGGAAGAATAGAAACAGTAGTTTCTGTAAGCCCACGACTTACAGGAACAAAACTAGGCCAAAAACGGATACGCCCAGAAGGGTCTGTCGTGTCTAAATCCCCATCTTGAAACATTGAAATATCGTCAAAATGTGTTTGGTCCCTGCCACCAGACCAAGAAGTTTGATAAGCCGCAGAAACAACACCAGTGTCAATGGGGTCACCAAGACGCAATGAACGCCCCAAAACAGCAGAAGACTTAGCATAAGCATCATCACGAATTAAAAAAGAATTTACAGTAGTGGGACTAGAAGCAGGAGAAAACATTACCTCACGAACAGGACCAAAAGAAGTAGTCATCGAATCACCTCAGGCAACGGAATAACACGGTCCAAACGGTCCTGCAACGAAGCATGCTTCGCCTGTAGAGCATTCACAACTTCATCCTCCGTAATCATCTGACGCAACTGAACAGCACCATAACCGCCAGCCTGCAACTTACCTGACAACAACTCTTCAAACGCCGCAATTTCAGCACGAAGAAGCAAAACTTCTCGTGCCTCAGGAACAATATCCATAGCAACAATATCAGTTGCAGGGGCAGTCCAACCGCTCGTCCAAGCCCACACTAAAGTAGCACCACTAATGTTTGCTTTAGGAATAATTGCTGTACCCTGACCTTCAACCCAATTACGCAAAGGACGCACACGGTTAGAGCCAACACGTTGCAAACCAACCATATAAAGATTGCGGGTAGTAGCAGGCATAGTCTGTGAAGGGCCAACACCAGCAGTTGTAGTAGAAACATTACGCTTATAAAAAGAAGGATACAACCCTTCAATAGCATCATCAATAAAACCATTCAAATCACCAGACGACCATACAGTCGAAACGGCGTTCAAACGGTTTTCCAAAGCAGCACGTAACTGCGTTCTAGTATAACTCATAGTGACACCACCGGGAGACTCATAGCCATCTGTTCTTTCAGACGGTCGTAACGGGCAATACAACGGTCAAGGATAGAAGACATCGTAGGCATAGCCATCTGCGTGTTACGTGCAGGGATTTCCTGAATTGTCTCCAAAGCCTCAATCAAAGCACCTTGAACAACAAGGGGGAGATATTCACTTCCGATACCAACATCAGTTACATCGTCTGATGGTAAAATAACCGCATCAAAGTAATGAATATTAATTGTTGCAATGTCTGCGGGAATACCAAGGATTTCATTAGTGGCCGGTCGTGCCTGCCAACCAGAGATAGGAGTACGCTCAGCAGCGTCCTCCACCATGTATACACGTTCGGCCTTAGTAACGCCAGTTACACGAGCCATTCCCCATTTAGTTCCATACTGTGCCGTGGAAAGACCGTTTTGTGTTTTGCGTGAATAAATACTTGGAAACAGTCGCGCGACTGCTAGTTCCAAATAAATGTTGTATTCTGTGTCTGAGAAATCAAAGTCTGCTGCATCTGAGTCAATCAGTGCGGTAAGTTTGTCTTTTAGACTTGTCCTATATTGTAGTCGTGTTGCCATACCTACTCCTTACTTCGGTAGTTAATAATGTTAAGTTTTGATAATGTAGTTAAGTAACATAAATGGTTGCAGGTTGTTGTGGGGATTATCTCCACCGGTATTGTTTACATTGGCAAGGGTAACCGTTGTACCTGTTGTATTGTCGCCGGTATCTCCATAAACTCTTGTGTAGTGATTGAAGGGTAAGGCTCCATAAGCGTTATTGTAAACAGCAAGACTTTGAAGGACGTAGTTGCTGACCGAAGCGGGGCCTCTACCGCTTGGCTGCGCGCTGCCTGCCTCGTAGCCAAGGTTTGAAGAAGCGCCATTAACGGCACCAATAGCAGCAGCAAGGTTTCCTTCAGAGTGTTTATGGGTTGTAGCAGCAACTGTTACACTTGAACCTGAGTTCAATGTGTTTGAGTGAGAGTGAGCAGCCATTTCTGTACTTGAAAGAGTAACTTTTTCTGAACCAGCCGTAGCACCAATAGCATTGGGAATAGTAAGCACTCCCGCATCGGTACCACTCATATTATCAATACCTATTGCGGTTCTTCCACGCATGTCGGGAAGGTAAAAGTTTGTTGAAGATGCTGCTGGGATACCATAAGGGGCTTGAAATAGTGTATGAGTTCCACTTTGAGAACCTGTAGTTGTTATAGCGGTACCAGTAGTAAAAGATGCAGCAACATTTGCTGTAGTACTTGCAGTTCTAGTAGAAGCCAATTGGAATGTATTAACACCCACATACTTAACATAATAAGTAGTATTTGCTACTAGTCCAGTTGGTAAAGCACCGGTTGTAGTAAAGTAAACAGCATCACCTTCAGCAAGTCCGTGGCCCGTGAGGGTTACAACTCCCGGTGCGGCAATGGTTACCGTAATTGTGCCTTTAGATAACGAAAGTGCTGACCATAAGTTAGCGTAAGTTGTTCTACTTACTGATGAACCATCGCAGAAAAGCCAACCGGACGGCGCACTTAATCCCGCATATGGATTAATGAGTCCGGGAGGTGTTAAAGTTGGCACCCACGTTGGTGCGGATGCTCCATTGGATTGCAATATTTGACCAACGGTACCCGCTGCTGTAAATGCATGAGCCGTACCAGTGCCGTAATCAATGCCACCTGCTGTAGCAGTAGCAGTTGAATTTGTTCCACCGCGAGCAATGGGTAAAGTTCCAGCATTAATATTAGTTGCATCTTGGTAGTAAGAACCTGACTGACCATCAAGCAAATCAGCATTAAGATTAGTGACAACAGTTGTTGATGTAACTGTCAATGGTGCAGTACCGGTAGCAACCGTAGAAGTAACCGTATTAAACGATGGATTAGCAGACGTAGCAACAGACTGACCAATAGCAACCGAAGGTGTGGAACCCTCACCCGTACCACCAGTAACCGTAACGCCTGTACCTCCAGTAACGCCAGCAACATAATCGCCAACAGTATCCGTACCTAAATCAATGGGGTCATTAACCCATAACGAACCATTATATTTAAGAAAATCACCAGAGGCAGGCGTAAGAGCCGATACATTATGCAACTCATCAAGTTCATAACCATTCTGAGCAGCAACATAAACGATACCATTGCTATTGCAACGAACTGCAACACCAACATAAACAAGATGAGTAGGTGCAGAAGGTTTAGTGGCAGTAAAACCACCAGCAGTACTTAGATATAAAGTTTGTCCCGGTGTGTATGCAGTTAAATTAACACCAGTTACATAACCACGAGTAACAACAGCGCCGATAGCATTAACAGCCAAACTTTCAGCAACAACACCAACGGTCTTAGAAGACGTAGATTCTGCACTAGCATCAGCACGTTTAACGTCTGCCCTGTCTCCAGTAGCACCATAAAGATAAACAACTGTTCCCACAGGGAGAGTAACTGAATCTACATTGCGGACCTGTGAAACAAGAGGAGCAAATTGATTACTCCATGTAGTACCATCATATGTGATAGATTGAAGATTAAGTGGTGAAGAAACAACAACATCAGAGAGGTCATCTAAAGAAACAGTTCCAATAGAACCAGCAGGTCCAGTAGCACCGGTTGCACCTGTTGCACCTGTTGCCCCCGTCGCCCCCGTAGCGCCTGTTGGTCCAGTAGGACCAATCAGGGAAGTAGAAGAACCCCAAGCACCAGCAGTCTTAGGGCCATAAATGGTTGAAGCAGCAGTATTAATGTAAAAATCACCATCATTACCAAAACCCGCTGAAGGGGCCACAACCCCATTGCGAACAGTCTTGCCATCAGTACCAGTAGCACCCGTCAAGCCAGTAGCACCCGTAGAACCTGTTGCTCCGGTGGAACCTGTCGCACCGGTAGCGCCGGTTGCTCCAGTGGGAACGGTAAAGTTAAATACAGCAGCAGCAGTTGTACCCGAATTAGTTACAGAAGCCGAAGACCCGGCAGCACCCGTCGTAGTAGACCCCACAGCGACCGTAGCCGCCGTTCCAGTCAATCCAGTACTTCCCGTAGCCCCCGTCGCCCCGGTGGCCCCTGTGGCCCCTGTAGCGCCCGTAGGGCCGATAAGAGACACACCCGCAGGCCAAGACCCCGCAGCCTTCGGACCATAAAGAATAGAAGACGTAGTATTAACAAAAAAATCGCCATTATTGCCCACACCAGAACCCGGAGCAGACGCACCCGAAAGAATAGAAGTACCCGTAGCCCCGGTCGCACCAGTAGACCCCGCAGGACCAACAAGACTGGTTTGGAAAGACCAAGCCCCAGCATTCTTAAAATACAAATACCAAGTAGCCGTATTGATATAAAAATCACCATTATTGCCGGTACCCGCCGAAGGAACAACCGCACCCGAAAGAACAGTCCTACCATCAATCCCAGCAGCACCAGTAGCGCCTGTAGAGCCGGTGGCTCCAGTCGCACCAATAGAACCAGTAGCCCCAACAGCACCAGTGGCTCCGGTGGCTCCGGTAGCGCCAATCAACGAAACCCCAGAAGGCCACACGCCAGCGGCCTTCGGCCCATACAACATAGACGTAGCCGTGTTAATATAAAAGTCGCCATTATTGCCAACACCCGAAAGAGGAGCAATCGAACCATAACGAACCAAAGTGCCAGAAATACCCTGAGAACCCTGCAACACAACACCAGCAGTCAAATCCCCGGGAGTAGCAGCCAACGCCTGAAACAACGTCTGCGGATTAGTATCCTTAATAATAAGATACTCATAACCAGCAACATCCACCAAATACACTGTATTCAACGGAGACGAAATTTGAGAATTAGGAATAAGGTCAACAGAAAGATTACCCGACGCATCAGTATAACCACCATAAGAAGACGCAAGAACACTAGAAGAAGTGAACGCATCAACCTTATTTTTATAGATATCACTCAAAGTGATAGTAACCAAAAGGGAAACAGCATCCCCCAAAACATCAACAGTATTGATTGTTAAAATAGCCACACCTACTCCTTACTTCGGTGGAAAATAATTAGTAACCCTTCACACGCTTCAAACGTGGATTAGCCTTCTTTGCAGACGGAGAAGCATTGCGAGCCGAAGACGCAAGAATCGCCCCAGCCGCATCCATACTAATACCCTGCTTACGAGCAATCTTCTTTTGCACAGCCTTAAAACCCGGATGTTTAACAGAATCCTTTTTAGAAGCCATCACTTCCCCTTCTTAGCATTAAGCCGCTTAGAAATAGCAGCACCCTTACGCTTAGCATCGGCCTTAGACGATGCACCCCAAACCCGCAACGAAAGAAGCAAACGGGTCGGACGACCCTTCTCATCATACTCAGGCCCCGGCATGTTACCCATCCGAGCCAAAAACGAAGCACGCCTAGGATTGTCTCCAGACTTAACAGGAGCACGCAAAGTACCGCCAGTCTGAGCCTTATACGAAGCACGACCCTTAGCGTTCAAACCACCCTTAGGGTTCTTACCTTCTTTGCGTTGCCATGCTGCACTAGCCATTACTTGCGCTTCTTCTGCTTCATAGCCTCAGACATTGCAATAGCAATGGCCTGTTGCCGATTAGTCACAACAGGGCCACCTTTGCCAGAATGCAAAGTACCAGTTTTGAACTCATGCAAAACTTTTTCAATCTTAGACTTCTTAGCCATAATATCTCCTTAAAGGGCAATGCCCCCGACCCCGAATAACAGGGCCGAGGGCAAAGCCAGCAAACGTTAAACTCAAACGTCAGTAAGAGTGAAAAGGACAGCGCCCTTTTCGTTCTTCACCTTAAGTGACTTCTCAGCCACAATCTCGCCCTTGTCCGCATCACCAGTCTTGGCAAGCAGTTCATGGGTGTATGGGTCGAAGTTCACGATAGCATGGTCATTTTGCGAAGTGCAAAGAACCACACCACGGGTCTTCGGGAAGTGACGGTTAGCAATAACCTTAACCTCACCAAAGTCCGACATAAACGTATCGACACGCTCACCGGCCATCGTCTCGGAACGAGGAATGTTGAGGTAGTTAGCGTTAAGCGTCGAAATCTGTGACTTCACAGCAGGAGACACCATAAGCACCTCAGGCGACGAACCATTGTCGTAAGCCTTACGAATAGCGTCGTTAAGAAGCGTCTTCGTGTTAGCCTTAAGACCGGAAACAGAGTTCGTGGTGATGTAGTAGAAAAGACCACCCATGAAACGCTGCTTGCTGTCACCAGAGATTGCACGTTGACCGTGAATCATTGAACGCTCAAAACGAATCGCAAGTTCCTTGAACTTCTTACCAAGTTCATGAATGTACGGGTCTTCGCCACCGAACAGACCACCACGTGCGCCACGGTTACGTGCCGTACGAGTCGCCTGAACTGCTTCTTGAGCAATCTGAGTGTAGTTGTACTTCGACACACGCTCAGTTGAACGTGGGGCTCCGGGGTCGGAACCTTCAACAACGTACTGACCAATCAGTTCGAGAGTTGAAGTTGCACCGGGTGCAGTCGTGTTACCAGCGAAACCAGCAACGACATAAGTCGTGCCATTGGTGATGCTGGAAACGGTGTACTGGAGGGCGCTAGAAGCACCATCACGGACGCCAAGAACATCGTTAACACGAAGTTCCGAAGTGTCAGTAGTCGTCAGGGTCCAAGGACCGGTACCCGACTGAGCCGAGTTAACGACAGCCTGAGGCATAAGTTCTTCTTCCATCCACTCAACCTTAATCTCATTCGTTGAGACGGTTGGGAGGAGTTGCTGAAGAGGTGTATCTGAAGGCGAAAGAATACGGATAGCCTCATCCATATCTTGCTTGACGCCAACAGTCTGATTAAATGTTGCAACTGCTTCGCTACGATAAGCCATAATAATTTACTCCTTTTAAAGTTCCAGTTCCGAAGAGGTTTGTTCCGTCTTCGCACGCATAAATGCCCCAAAGTCACGGTTCTTAATAGCCTCAGAAATACGGTCTTGCGACCCTTCCGCTGGAGCCATAGAACCAGACCCACCACCAAAGATGGGAATGTCAACTTCAGGAGCAGACGACACGACACCAGCCGCATCAACTGCTTCAATGATATCATTAGGCGTAACTCCCGTTGCGCCATCAGAGATTTTCAAAACCTGCACCCGCTCATTAAGCGTCGAAGCAAGACTACGGAAAGATTCCGGGTCTGGAGCCTCAATCAAATCAACAAACGGAGCGATGTCTGGAAACTCAGTCAAAACATCACGACGAACGCTTTCTACCTGTTGCCTTGCAAGCATCTGCGTAAGTGCCTCTACCTGCGTTTGCAAATCTGTGACTTCAGCCACGGTATTCTCCTTTGGTGTAATGTCGATATTTGCTGCCTCAAACTGATTCAGCCGGTCCTCAAGTTGCAAACGGTATTGACGCTCTGCATCAAGTTCCCCCTGCGTCTTATTGAACTTCGACATCAAACCATTGAAACGTTCAGCCGGGACATGTTTGCCCAAGCCTTCCCCACTGTCTGATTCCACTGCATCAAATGATTGAGGAGCCTCAGAGACTTCAAAATCATCCAACGGAGCAGTCTCAGTGAGCAGTTCGCTCAACTGTATTCTCCTTGATAGTTGGAATAGGTTTTCCGTATTAAACTACGGAAAGTGTTATTTATTATCCCCTGCGAGAAACCTGACGGATTCTCCCAGAAGTACCAGTACTCGGACCTGCCTTTGGAGAAGGTGTACTACGTTCCCTCACCAAAGTTGGAGTACCAAACCTACTAATCAATTCAGACAAAAGAGCCTCTTGACGATTAAGGTACTGAGTAAATACCTCAGGGTTAGCACCCATATATTGAGCAACCTTAGCCATGAAGTTCTCATAACGCTTAGTACGAGAATCAATAAAATGCTGCTGCAACTCAGGGTGAGCCGTAATAAAAAGTTTACGAGCAGTACCATCAGGAATAGCAAAATACTGTTCAGTCAAATCAGCCATCCGCTGCTCCTCGGGAGAACGAAGAGCCTTCCAATAAGCCTGTAACTCTGGATGAGCATCCAAATACTTCTGTCGTCCAGAAGCAGGAGTAGCATAAAATGCTGAGATTACCTCACCAAGAGGGTCAGAAGAAGAAGACCACTCCCCATATTGAGTCATGATATTTCTAACAACTTCTTTATAAGAATCAGGCATATTAGACATTGGGCCAGCCTTAATCCAATCCTGCAATTCAGGATGTTGTTCCAAATAAATTGCTTTATCAGGACCAGAAGGCATATTTAACCAGATATCATAATTCTCCGGTTTAGCAGTAGTACGTTTTGACCAAGTTTTCAATTGCATTCTAGCCCAAGCAAGATTAGTAATTTCAGTATCATCCATCACATCACCTTCCCACTTACCAGACCTAACAAGAATGTTAGTAACAATAAGACGGTCAATCTCACTCATATTAGCCATCGGTCCAAGTTTAATCCATTCCCCAACCTCAGGATGGTCTTTAAGAAAACGGCTACGGGCAGCAGAATTAGAAGCAGGAATAAGTTTATACTCCTCATAAGCAGAAGGAGCCTTAGCGCCAGCGGGACGCTTATTAGCCTGCTTCATTAATTCATAAGCATAAGTAAGTTCATTCTTAATAGAAGAACCGCCATCCACAGCCCCATAAGCAGCCGTCTTCCACTTTTCAAGAACGGTATTAGGCAAACCAGCCTTTTCCAACATATCCTTCTGGAATGGAGTCAAAAACTCCCAATACAACTTACCAATCTGTCCCTTATCAAGATTCAAACGATAAGTCACAGAATCCTTATAATTCTTTCGCATTTCAGTAGACATCTTTAAAAAATTCTTTTGTTCAGAATCAAAGACAAGGAAAGGTATACCCATCTTAGCATAACGTTCGCTAAAGATTCTCAAAGAATCTTGAGCAGACTCCGTATCAGGATTCTCTAAAAGAACCATAGCCATTTTAATATCATCTTGGAATTGAACCATATCAGGAAACTTCTTGTAAAGTTCTCCAAGGATAAAAAGACGCTGACTAGACAAATCATCTTTTTGTTTCTTCAAAGAATAATATGTAGTCCAATCCTTACCTTCAACAGCAATATTAATTGCATCATAAAGAAGACCAATCTGTTCAGAAATAGAATCAATCATATCAGTATTTTTTACCAAAAGATTATTTCGTGCTGATTCCAAAGTAGATTCTGGTTTAAAGGTTGCTCCACCAGCAAGGAAAGAATACTTTTTATAAACATCAGAAAGCATGCCCTTATAACTCTTCCATTGAGAAAGAGCATCATCGGCACGTTTAGTTGCACTAAACGCTGTTTCCAGCGGTTTGCGATTAATATAAGGAATAGAAGCCATCTGATATTGCCAATATTTAGCCTGTTCAGCAGGGGAAAGTGAAGAAACAATATCTTCAATACTTTGTCCCTTGCGCTGAGAACGAGTCCTTACAATGTCCTCAATAGTTTCATAATCACGAGCATTCTGATATGGGTCAATACGGAAATTGCGCAACTCCTTCAACAAAGACATATATCTTTCTGGAGAAATACCATATTGTTTCCTCCAAGTTTCAAGTTCAATATCTTGATTCTTTTCAGGAACCTCATACACAATACGTGAAAGTTCACGACGCATAAAATAATCATTACTAAAATCAATTCCAGATTCAGCCCACTTCTTGCTAATACTCTCAAGTGCAACAAAACGTTCAGCAGGATTGTTATAAAAACCATTCCAAACCTGATTATATTCAGTATAAGCCTGTTTTCTATCACGAGCCTCCCTGAATTGCTGAAGAAATTCATCAGCAGACAGATAACGAGAATTACCACGAATCATATCAGTTGCACGATAACCTGAAGATTGAAGCCATTCATCAAAACTATTAGCCACATCAGTAGTACGTTTCTGATAGAAGATTGCACCCAAATCAGGCCGAAGTTCCATAACCTTATTATAAACATTTCCAGCGCCAAACTGCTTAGTGTACTCCTCAACTAAAGAAGAAAACTCATTCTTACCGGGGAGAATTGGTTTAGCAGGTGCCGGCGTTACCGACTGCATAGCACTCCAAGTCAAAAGCATAGCATTAAGATTTCTGTAAATCTCATCTTGACCTTCATCAGTTTCAAGAAAAGCCGCATAATTTGGGTCATCAATATGATGATATAACAGTTCTTGAATAACCTGAGTGCGCAATCCTTCCAGAGAATTCTCTTGCTCTTCTTTGGTTAACAAATCCCAAGGTGGAGTGTTGTTTCCCCAGAATGTTTCAAACATACGCAAAGATTGAGAACCAAGCAAATTAGTAGACCTACCATAAGGATAAAGTCTATTATAAATAATTGGAAAATTATCTTCAAGATTATTGAAAATTTCTGGATAAGCCTTATACGCAGCATTAGTTGTAAGAATCCACCACGGACCACCCGGAGCAGGCAAAATGCCCGCAGCAAGAGCCAAAGGACCTGAAGCAAAAAAGTCTGTAGAAGAGTAATTAGAAGCAAAAGCATTTCCTTGCAAAAGAAAGAAAAGATTTTTAACACTCAAAGAAAAACCATCTTGAGGTCCACCTACAACACGTGAAAGCCATGCAGAACCCGGAATGCGCATAGTCCATTGACCCATAGAGTCCTCATAAAACATTCCAGAATCTTTGCCGTTGTTAAATGCACGAGCACCAAAACTTCCTAACTGCAAAGTATGAGACCAGTTATTAGCAACAAGACTTCCATACACCCGAACAAGTTCTTCACGAGGTTGTTGAAATGGAAAAAAGAAATCTGCTTTACTGGCAAATCGTGATTCGTCTGCCAACTGGAACATGACCTTATTAGTCATCTTCGTTGCACGTTGTTCGGCAATTTCACGTGCAATTTCTGGAGCAACACCACCACGTCGAAGACTGCGATATTCCGAACCATAAATATTACGCGCAATTGGAACACGATTCAATTTGGTAGTAGGAAGTTCAAGAATCAAACGAGAAGTAACCTGTGACCATTGAGTTTTAACTTCTTTCAATGTTTTAGGAACAATCCAAGAATCAATAGCATGAACAACCTCGGGGGCTTTACCCATTTGCAAAAGTTCCACAAGGAACTTTCTATCCAACTCAGCCCCACTCAAAAGCATTTGACGAAGTTCATTATTTGAAAGATATGCACTATAAAATACATCAAGACGCTTTAAAATATCATCAATATCTTTAGCCCCACCAAAAGAACTTGTCAAAGACCTAAGTTCACGTGAACCCTCTGGAGATTCAAGCCAATCTCTAGCCTGTTTCTTCCAAGCATTTACACCAGCACCCGACTTTCCAAACCATTCCAAAACAATTCTATCCAAAACATTTTTAGAAGGATTTACCTGACGTGTTACAATGCGATACCATGCGTCAATAAAGTGCTTATCAGTTTGGTCAATAGGAATCCACTCTTCACCAACAGCAGTTAAAACCCGATTATATTCAAGGTGTTTAGTAGGATACTTAACAGAACCAACAAGGTCATCTAAGTGACGAGCAGGCAGTTCGACCCCATGTTGAGCCCACATTCGAGAAATACCCGGAATCCATTCAGCGGGAAACAAACCACGACTTAAAGAATAACGAACCAAACGTTCTTCAATACCCGCAACACGTCCAATATAACGAATACCAGAAGCAGCACCAATAGCAGCACCAATACCAGCAAACTTTACACGCTCTAAAAAGTCTGGAGAAGAAGGGTCACGAGGGTCACCGAAAACAAAACCACCAATACCACCAATAGCAATATTTGGAAGATTTGTTACAACAGACATTTTCCACATAGAATGAGTAAACTTAGCAAGTTTACCCATAGCACTTGCAGAAGCCTTTCCCGGCAAAGCCCTTACCCCATTGAGCATACGACGAGCAGCGGAAGGGTCAGACTTTGAAAGCCAACGATATAATTCCAGTGTGGCCTCTTCTGGAGCGATAATTGAAATTTGATTGCTAATTTGAGAAATCATAGCAACACCACGTTCAATGTTTGCTTTATCCAAAACATTTCCACCAAGAATATTTGTAGCAAACTCTGGGTTGGTGGCAGCAAATGCTGTTAATTTTTTACTCCATGACTTGTTTTGAATATCAGCAAGCAAATCTATAGGAGCCCCATTAGCAATCGCCCAAGCCTTTTGAATTTCACGAATCAAGTCATACATTTCAGTTGGACTACGCATATCCATTACACGTCTACGAATTTGTGACCTAGTAGCAGAATCCCAACCATATCCTTGCGTTATACGTTCCACATCTTCCATTCGTCGCATAATATTAAGACCTTCATTACTGGAATAGGCCCAATTAATAACACGAGGAGCAACAGACTCTTGCAAACTCAAAGCAAGTTTTCCAATAGATTTCAAACCCATTTTTCCCTTGGCCTTAGCCTTTGAAGCATTTAAGGCAAGAAGATACTGATGCAAAGAAGAAGACCTATCAAGTTCTTCGGAAACAAGTTCCGCAAAACCGCGACGTTCAATCATAAGTTCAACATCTTTAGCAACACGAGTTAAAGCATCATCAGCAGCAATATCTCCAGAACTAGAAAGAATATAACCAATCTTATTTCTAAAGAATTCTTCTAAAGCAGGAGGCAAACCGGTAATGCGAGCATACAATTGACGAAGACCAACAGAAACATCCCCCGAAATGTTTCCAGCATTATCTTTAAGAGTGGCCTTTACTGGACCAATAATCGGAGCAGACCCTTCTAGCGCACGCCTAGACTGCTCAACTGTTCCTCTTGCATAACCAGCCATCTGGCCCTCGAAGGAACCTAAAGCAGGATGAGTGAGTGTTTCGGGTGACCTAACAGCAAGAAGATAATCACGAATAAACAAATCATCAATTTGACTTGGGTCAACACCCCTAACCTCAGCAGCGGCAAGAACATAACGTTCAATTGGGTCCTTGATTTCTTTATCACCTTCACCAAAAAGAATCTTTTTCCATTCGGTACGTTCATTAAGTTCAAGTTGTTTAAGGTCTTCCACGGAAGGAAGATTTTCAATAACATTTCCAAAATGTTTAATACGTGCAACAAGGAAATCTTCAAGATAAGACTGAGAAGCCGAAAGGGTTTTCTTGAAATCAGATTTAGTTTTAACACGTTTTAATTCAATGCTTTTAATTGAACCTTGTTCAGTAGCATCAATTGATTTTAATTGACGTTGAGTTGAAGATTTTTCAATATACAATTGTTTAAGTTTAGCAATATCCAATTCATCAAGAGTACCCCTAGCCATTTTCTTTAATTCAATAAAAGAAATTTCACCAGAAATAGTTTTAAGTTTAGAATCAAGAATATTTCGAGCATTTTGATAGTAAGCCTTAAACTGTTCAATAACTTTAACAAGATTATTGTCTTCCTGTTCCCACAAGCGTTGAGCCATGCCACGACCAACTAGAAGAGAACGCAAAGACTCAACAAGATTATCGTAAATTGTTCCAGCACGAACACGGGAGGCCTCAACCGCACTGAGTTTGCCATCGGAACTAGCAAGAACGCTAATCAAACGACTAGTTTCTTTAGTAATACGTTCTTCAGCATTTGCTAACTCATCATAAACATAAGGTTCGGCAGCGGAAACACTTCCGGGGAGAATAAGTTTAGCCAGCGCTTTGCGGCGAGGAGATTTATCTCCAGTACGCATACCAATAACTCTCATTGCTTCAGTAACGTCATCACTGCTGCGATAAGTTGATTCTGCTAAACGTGCAATTAACTCTTTTGCAAGGTCAGAAGTTTCTTTGTCGCCATCAAAAGCCATATGAACAATTGTTTCAGCATTACGTAAAATCTTTTCTGCTTGAGGATTTCCAACAGTTGTATCACGAACCTCTAAAAGGAATCGTTGAATACCCGGAAAATCAGATTCAAATCCATTTACTATTTCAAGCAAATCATCAAAACGAAGTTCAAAATCCGTATTTCCCGCAGCATATTCTGGGAATTTTTTAGAATACCAATCACCGAAAAGCATGCCTTGAGTTTTTGTTAAAAGATTTGCAACATAATCAATTTTTGATTCATAATCTGAACCAATAATAAATGAATATGAATTAATGCGTCCAGCCCATTTTTCTAATTTAGAAACAAAATTACCCACATTAGGTTTAACCGAAGAACGCCCAAGATAAATTGGAATGTTTTTACCACCAGCAAGACGACTGGCGACACGACCTTCTGCGCCCATTGTGCCACGATTCAAGGTGAGATTATCAACAAATCCAAGAAATTGACGTCTCAAATTAATCTTAATAGGAACTTGACCTTCAGCAGCCAATTCTTTTAACATAACAAAAGCAGCATCAGTTGAACCGCCGATTTTACCGGCTTTTATAACAGAAGAAATAATTTTATCACTAACATGCAATGTTGGGTCTATGCCTTCATTCAAAGCATATTTCAAAGCATTAAAATCAGAAAAGTTTTCTGCTGCTTTACCAATCTTTATAATGGTATCTTCAGCAACGTCGGGCAATGCTTTTTTGAGTTTAACAACATCATCACCATTTTTTGCAATAACTCTACGAGCATCATTGAGCCAACCCGAAACATGCGGATTAGTCCCCTCTTCAATCATGAGACGACGTGCAGCAACTCCCGCTTCAGCACCCTCAGGAGTAACTTTTGTCGCTTTAGAAGCAATCCAATCCATAACAGAAGAAAGGCGAGAAGTAGAAGAAGCCCCATAATCTATAGTTTCTTCAGTAATTGCAATAGCAGCCTCACGAGCAGCAGCACGTTCCGCTGCTGTAATTGCCGTCTTAGCACCCATCTCCAATGGTTGAGCAAATTTAGCCTCAATAAGAGGAGTATAAGATGTGGGGTCAAAAACATATGATGCAATTAAATCAATAGGTCCAGAAACGTTTCGGCTAAGTACCCAATTGTTTGCATTCTGAACGCTATCTCCGACTACAGGAAGGTCTTTCAAAACACCGGCTTTATTTACGGCAGCCAAAGCGGTGATTGTAATGCCAGCCTCACGGCCAAAAAGAAAACCCAATTCAGGATTAGTTAAAAAGTTTGCATCATAATTACCTGTTAATCTATGTGCAACATTTTCACCAAATGAATGAAGATAATCACCACCAGCATCTTTACCGGCTTCTTTCAAAGCCTCTCGTTTACTTGAATCTCCAACTTCACTGATAATTTGATACCACTCTTCATCATATTTAATAAATCCCATATGTGGAGCAGACGCAACATCAATACCAATAGCCGACATTAGGGAGTCACCACTAGCAAGACTAAACAAACCTATAAGCGCTGCTTCTCCAAAAGATTTTCCATGAAGTTGTGCATTAGCATATGAATAATAAGGTACACTAAAAACAGTTTCTAAAGGCGCACTAATGGCAGTTAAAACAACTTGAGTTGGCAAACCGCCCAAGGCGGGATTAGGAATCCAACGCAACCATTCCCAGTTTTCTGAAACTTTTTGCATTGCTCCAGCAAACCAAGCAGCAGCACCATTTGGTTTTTTATTCTCTGCCTGACGCATTTTATCTCGATATTCAAGTTGCATTTTATAAATATCATTCAACTGTTTTTCTGCTAAAAATGCTGTACGTTGAACTCCGGGATAAAAACCTTGAATTAATTCATTTGCAAGAGGATTTTCACCAGCATCTTGCATTTGCTGCATGGTATCTGCTAAGTCAAGATATAGTTTTGCCTTAGTGATATTTTCTTCTTCCAACAAACCATTTGGAAGTTCACCTTTTTGTTCAGCAACTTGTCTGTCCATTCCAACCGCACGATTTAAAGCCTCTGCCGCACGAACAGCATCCGCTGCTGGACCATTCCAGATACGTTTGCTATATGCTGGAACAGAAATTCCACCAAACATAACCTTATACAAATCTTCAACTGTTTGACCTTTGAAATAAGGCATATCAGTAACCCCACGCGAACCAACTGCAACAGGAATTTCATATTCACGTGAAGCAATTGCATTATAATCAAAAGGTTTAAGATTAATAGGCATCACCGTGTTAGGAGTTTGGGAAGGAACAAAATCTCTAGGTTTCCCAACATCTACAATTTCACTACCAGTATAACGTTTAACGGTTTCTTTAAAAACATTCTGTGCTTGTTCAGAGCCGGGAGCAAATCCCGGCTTATATGCCTGATTAAAATACGAACGAGCGTTTGAAATATTTCCAATGTCAGCAATTTGATTACTAATTTGACCAACATTTTTTTCACCACGGATTAATGCACCCGGAATTTGCGCTTCAGGACGTGTCAATAGTGGGTTTCGGCCAGTTTCAGCAGTAACATTTGCAATAGAACCAGAAATTTGGCTACTCAACAAAGATGAAATTTGTGTTTTTGTTTTAGGAGCAATAAAGGGAGTCCGTTGTTGAGCCTCTTGAGTTTTAAGCAACGTATTAGCAAACATTGTTCTTTGGGATGCCGCCATTTGATTTGCTCTTTGAGTGACAGAATCAATTTGCGCTTGATGCGCTCTAGCCGCTGCCGAAGCCATATCAACATTTGCCTGTACACGTTCAGCATATCCAGCATCAGTTCCAATGCCAATATCACGCAGATATTGAGCCAATTCTGGAGTAATTCCCGGCTGCGGTGCATTGACTGGTCCCTGATAACCGGGAGCAGCAATACCAGCACTAGGCAGAGAAGGGTTTCGACCACCTCGGTATATTAAACTTCCACTTTCATAAGGCATTACATACCACCCCCAGTTGTATCAATTACCGGAAAATCACCAGAATCATTTACAGAAGCCTGTTTAGACCTTGCTAATTCACGCATCCTAGCCCCAATATCATTAACGTTTCCCCCCATTTCCTGCATTGGTGGCAACTGACCCATCTGATTATTCATATCAGTAGGCATGCCCTGAGGGGGCATTCCTTGAGGAGGCATTGCAGCCTGTTGCTGCATTTGGAACTGCTGGTCTTGCTGTTGTTTAACGAGAGGAGTCAAAGAACGCGTCTGCTCTGCAACCTTTTCACCACGCAATGATGGGTCTTCATTTTCCAAACGAATACGCTGAATCTCATCATTAGGATATTCTTCACCCAACTTCTCCATAGTAGTATAAACAGATTGCATTCCAGAATGAAGTTTTTCCATTTCAAGACGTGAAGCAGCAAAATCATCCTTCGGCAACACACCCGGCCACATAATTGAAACATCCCTAAGGCCCTTAATATCTTCACCAGAAAGATTAACAATCATTCCATCACGCGTTGGACCAGTCATTGCATCACCCGGAACAGAAGTTTGTGATTTAGTTGAAGACAAAACAATCGCTTGACCAAGGGCTACGGAGCCACCAATATCTTCTTGCAATTGTAGAAGCATAGAAAATAGGTTACGAATACCAATTTCCCATTCACGACGCTTTTTTTGAATTGTCGAAATCAAAGGTTGAAACTGCACATCCAAAGCAGGACCAGTGTTAATAGAACCAGTCACAGTGCCTTGATAAGCGGCTTCATTCATACCACAAACCTCAAGGAATGTTGAACGTAACTCTGCAATCTGCTGCGCAACCGCCTCATTCGGGCGGTCATATGAAAGAAATCCAATACGTGAACCAAGACGCATGGGGATAGCGCCACCACCAGACATAGACTGAGCCAAAATCTCAGCATAGTTTTGAGGTGCGCCTTCCCAAGTAATCGTAGGCGTAAGCCAACGATTTACAATATGGTCACGACGAGACAAAAGATAATTCATACGCTCATTAATCATGCGCCCCTGAGTAATATCTGCCTCACCAAAACCGTCTTCATCCGAACGAATGTTTTCAATAACAACAAAAGGAATAAAACCTTCATTGGTATCAGTCCACTTGTAAGGATTCTCACCATTATATTTAGTAACTCCACCCACCTGAAGAAGGTACGAGTCTTTACTCCATACCTCTAAAACGGGAATACGGCGACGAGATTCGACAGTTGTCCACTGATTCTGTTCCCGCTTACGGTCGTAACGGTCTCCTTCAGACATTTCACCTTCAGTTTTATATGAACCCTTACCAAATCGACGTACAGCCTCAGCCTTATCAATTGGATATGAATAGTAAACAATAGAAAACTCACCGGGGGATTCAGCGCCAATAGGCACACCATAAAAATAATCTGGTTGGCAATAAGAGAAACAAGCGTGTTCAGCGCCCTTCTTTCCCTTCTTATAAACTTTATAAATAGTACGGCCAAGTTTAGCGCCAGTCTTAGCACCTTCCATAAACTGAACATCAGAACGAGAAAGGTCAAGCAAACGCTTAAGAATCTTCTCTGTGCGTTCAGCGGAATCACGGAATTCAATAGAATTGGGACGATTAATATTCCAATTAAAGCCGCCACCAATAAGATAAGATGCCATCTTCTCAACGATAGGTTTGCACATGTTCTTCGACAACTTGGGGATATGAATAGGCCAGTCACGTGGCCAACGGAAGTTGCCTTTAGCGGCCTGTCGGAGCAGATAGTAATCATAGTTGCGTTGCAAGTTGTCTTGCTTTAATGTAGCAAACTCCATGAGAGTCTCATCAACGTTAAATCCCGGCATTATTCATTCTCCTTATAGAGTTTAGTAATAAGTATTTTCAACTCATTAAAATTTTCTGCATCATGCGTAGTATGGTCGCTTAAGGCTCCAGCATGATTAACTATCATTTTTTTTGTTTCTAAAATCTCAATCTTATTCTGCAAAGACTCCTCATGAATGTCTGCAATCATTTCCAAATATTCAAAAGGCTTCTTGCCATGATTTGTTTTAATATCAGCCTGAATGCCATCAACCGTACCCTCAACCCGCTTCATGCGCTTACCAATCATAAGAACAGCAGCAATAATAGCAGGTGAAGTAGCAATAAACGTGATAATAACGTCCGAAGCGTCAGTAGGGTTAATAGCAAACAACATTAGAAAACCTCTCCCATAGTAGCCGCAGGCAACTCCCACTGACCCAAATGGTGAACTAACATTGCCATAACCATCACATTATCCTGAACAATATCATCATCCGGTAAAACATAATGGTCTAACTCATACTTCATGCGTTCAAGCATAGGGGAGCGGATAAGCCCACGAACAGTGTCCCATTCCAGTTCCAAAGCAAGTTGCAAACTACGCAACATGTCAAATTTCTTGGAGCCAGCACCGCCAAAATGGATACCTTCCACCTCAACACCCCGGTCCTGCAAAGCCTCCGATACCGAATCAATCTGACCTGTAGAGTCAATCAACAAATACGGCATCGAATACTGCTTAAAAATATCTGCCATCAAATCATACTTCTGCTGCCAATCAGCAGAACCACCCTCAATGTACTCGTAGCGGACAACCTGCCACGGACGTTCCGTGTAATCGACCACTACACCAACCGTCGCATCAGAACCAACATTCCGACGCTTCCTCTTCCTATTGCCACCCAAATCGAAAGCCCCAAGATAAAGGCGACCCTCCTCAGGTTCCACCGTGTAACGGGTGTCTCCCAACCATACACCATTATGCTCACCAGAGAACATCCTCTGGATGTGATGGCGGTTAAAGAAAAACCCACCAGCAATAATGAATGCACCCAAAATGACCTGACGCCCCATTAGCGTGAGAATCGGATGCTTACCATCACGGCAAGCCAAATTCTCTTCGCACCCTCCTTCAGGACAGTCCTCCCACCCCGTAACATAACGGGGGTTCGCTAAGACACGTTCCTTTTCCCGGTCAGGCCAAAACTCATTCTCAAACACAGACCCAGACTGTGAAAAATAGAACGGGTCAGTACCATCCTTTCCTTTCTCATAAATTTCAAGAAGATACGGGTCCGAATGAGCCTTTGGCGTACCAAACAAATGGATACGCCCCGAAACACCCATCGTACGAGGATACAAAATGTTATCAAAAGTCCCAGCCAAGTCAGGAATATGACCTGCCTCATCAACAAAAATAATACGACGACGAGCAGCCTCAACCAATTTACCCTGCCCATCCAAAGAACCCCAATCACAAATCGCACCATTATTAAACTCAATGCGAGTCACATCAGAATTCTTCATACTCTTCACCAAAACCCGGAACTCCTCCCGATTCTGATAAACATTCTTCAACCGCTCAAACGACTCCATACCAATAGTGTACGAAAACGAAGCCACCAAAGCCTTATACTCCTGAGACAACCAATCCGAAAAATTGGTTGGCCGCTCAACACCATCCTTAAACCAACAATTATACGTAACCAAACGGGCAATCAACTCAGTCTTCCCAAACGAATTACCCGGCAACAAAAAATTTACATCAGAATTAGCATTAGCAGCATACCTTTGCTGCCCCGCATGCAACGGAGACCCAAAAACAAGTTCCGAAAAAGCCGAAGGATTACCATAACAAGCAGCAACCTGCTCCATAAAATTCGCAGGCAACGTCACTCAGAAACCTCTTCCAAAACCTCATACACAGCCTCCAACTCCCGCCGAGGTACTACCTCAACAGCAACCTTCTCAGGTCCCTCCAACTCCCCAAACATCTTCGCACCAAAAGCCAACATCATCTGCTGCTCCATCCGCATACCCGTAATCTCGTGGATACCCTTCAAAGCAGCAATCAAATGTTGCTGCGATGGCTTCGTCTCCAACAACCCCCGCAAATTCCTGATAGCAGTCGCATACAAAGGCTTCACCTCCGCAGGAGACAAACGCATCTTCTCAATCAACTCCTGCTCAGTCTTGGCCAACTCCATACCCAACACATCATCCATATGAGCATGCACCTTATCTGTCTCTGTAACAAAGTGCCGTTCCATATGATTCTTCAAACCCTGTGCATGAGTAAGGTTCCCCAACCTAGCCGCTTCACGCCACGAAATAGCACCATCGGTAGCCTGACGGCCATAAACCTCTAACTCAGCACTGTTTTCATGTTCGCAAATAGAACACTGAGAAGCCAAAAGAACCCCAATACACACTAAAAGCCGGTCACAAAAACCGGCTAAAAACTTACAATAATAAACTACAAAAAACGTTACCAAAACCCCATACAACACGCAGACATCCCCCCAAAGGGGATGGATGCCAGAACGGATATAAACAACACAACTAAAAAAGGCCCCTAAACGGGGCCTAAGAAAACGCTCCCGCAACAACGAGAGAACCGAAGTAAAGCGCCACACCCCTACAGGGTGTTGCGCATGTCAGCACCGAAGTGCATACACAAGTTTACTACGAAAAGTGTTTTTTACTTAACATCATCAACTAAAAAACGAAGACATCTATGACACAACAAAACACCACTGCAACACATACTGCAACACCACCCCAATGTCAGACTCGCCCCCCAAAAACATCTAAGATGGTCCAATATAATATAATATAATAGTAGATAAACACCCCCCTCTGGGTCCCCGGTCCGTACGTGTGTTCGTTTGATTGAGTCAAGTGTGAATCAACGGAGGCGGGCGTACACTTGTTCGACGAACATGCGTTCGATGGTGTGTTATGGTGCGTGGCATTATTGGCGGCACATGGGGAGGCTAGTAACGTGACGTGCCATTAGGGGGAGTGTTGATTGAGTCAAGGGTTTTTTGTTTGTTCATCTGAAGTTTGCTTTGTGTTCATGTTGTGTTCATGTTGGTCTGTCATTGTGGCTCTAGTTCTTCTCCGGTCCTCTCCTTTCGCCATGATGGCTAGGATGACCGGCCTGCCGTACCTTGACAACGGAATAACCACTAGCGCTCCCCGGTCACCACTTGCCGCGGCTAGGTCCCCTTTCCCCTTTGGGTAGTTCGTCGTTCGCGATGGCTTCTCCGAAATTAGGGCGATACTTGTCCATCGTCGCAAGCATCCGGAACCGGAGAGCGTGCCTACGTCGTCCCCCATGGTGGGGGAGTGTCGCGGCGTAGTTCTTAGGGCTAGTTCTCTCCGGTCGGTATGGGGAGAGTGTCGGAGAGTCACAACCGACACCGGTTCGATTCCGGGATAGTCCACTCCCCCGACCATTCGGGTCGGGACCGAATAAAGGAAACGGAAAAAATGACACGGAAACATTACAACGAACTAGCGGCCCGATTCGGGTCGGACCTTGCGGCAATTACTGGGAGCGGCGAATACAACAGGAGCGGAGCGCAGGCGGCCCGGTCGGGTTACCTGTCCGCTGTGATGGCGATTGTGTCAACACTAAGGGCCGACAACGTGCGTTTCGATTCGGAACGTTTCTACGATGCTGTGAGAATTGCTGAGAAGAAGGCGGAAACGTGTTATGGGGTGACGGCATGAGGGTAACATTCCCGAAGATTGACGGAAGCGTCCCGACTAGCGTTCTCCGGTCCCGATATCATCGGCACGCGGTACGCGCGGCGGTATGTTGGCAGGGGGAGCGGGAGCAAATGCTAATCGGCACGACGAAAGAGGCACTAGCGCTAGCGTTTGCGGCGATAGCGTCCCGGGATTATGCTCAGCAGGTGCGGCAGGAATTGAGTAAACGTGGGGTGAAATTGTGAACATTATCGGACAGGAAATGGACTTGGAACTAGATTATCGGCATGACCCTAGCGATGACTGTGATGGGAGGCCAAGTCGGTATGCTTGCCGATGTGGCGAATGTTCCGCTAGGTTGTGCTCTTGTGAAATGGCTTATGGCCATGATTGTGAATAGGTGAGAGTATCGCCTAGGTCTGGAGACTAGCGGCAGGGTTCGATTCCCTGCCTAGGCACTAGCGTGAATGTTTCACGTGAAACACTACCGGAAAGGGTAGGCAGATGAACCTAGAACTATTGAGGGAAGAAGCGTCGGCTGTGCTCGCTGCCATCGAAACATTGCGAGAAGAATTGATAGCGGCGAAAATCACTCACACTCTCGATTCTGGAGAGGCTAGACTCTTGGAAATGTTGGGAAATGTAGCGGAGCGGATGACAGGAACGGAGTCGTTCTACGATTGACTATTTGACCCTACCGTGGTCGGCATGGTACCGTTCGATTCGGTACTAGGGTACTAGCGTGAATGTTTCACGTGAAACACAAGACAAATGGGAGCAAAAAGATGGAAACGCTTAGCCTTACCGTAGGTCTGGAGATTGAGGTCACCGGAGGAGGTGGCGATGCTCTGGAGAAATTGTGGGAACCCTTGGGGATTGACCGACACCCTCATTCCTACCATTGCTCGTGCCGCTCGCAATGTTCGCACGACGTGGACCGACCTAACATCGTGACAGTCCAAGACGATTGTACCGTAGAGATGGAATATATCACTCGTCCGATTGTGCTAGGCGATTCGGAATCTTGGGCAGCGTTGGGAATGGTTGGGGATGTGTTTAGACAGTCACGAACCTATGCGGACCCGACCGAAAACACCGGACAACACGTTCATGTCGGGGTTGGTTACGCCTTGGATGCTCTGCCGGAACGGAGAGCGCGCAACTTTGATGGTGAAATATTTATGGCCGATGGTCGCGAGCAACTAGCGCAATATTTCATTCCACTACAGGAAGCGTTGCGGCCCTATATGGCGGCGAGCGTGTCCGATGTGCGAGATTACAACCGTCCTCTGACACGGAATCGTTGGGACCGTGACCGTACAGGTTGGCTGAATCTGAATCGTGGTCGGCAGACTGTAGAGATTAGGGGTTGGAATGGGTCCATCGTACCGTGGCGCTGGAGAATGTCCGCCGGGATTAGTGCGGCGATGTGTGCGGCGGTGCTAGATGGCGCTCGTCCGACTCGGAAGGCTAAGCCGACTTTGGCCGGTGAATTAGGGAAGCACTTGGACGATGAGACTCGGGAATTGATGAGCCGACAAATGTTCTACCGTCTGAAGAATTACTAGAGCCGGTCACCGGGAATGGTTGTACGAACGTTCGATTCGTTCGCCCGGTACTAGCGTGAACAAATGTTTCACGTGAAACAAAACAAAATGGAAGGCAAGACAATGGAAACGTATGATGACGATGACAAAATGGATTGCGCCGGTTGTGACAATGAAATTGACTTGAGTGATGAGTCCACTTATCTAGTAGAGACGACTTATCCACAGCGATTCATTCCCGCTAGTCGAACGTGGGAAAGACTCCCGATGACCACGGAATATTACTGCCGGGATTGTCGGCAAGCGTGTGGTGATTGTAACGAAACTATCCCCGAAGGTGAAGTGTATTATGACTCACGTCGCGATGATTCTTTATGCTCTGACTGCTACTGCGAACGCTACTATATGTGCGACCAATGCGGAGATGGCACACCACACGATGACGTGCGCTACGACGATAACAGCGGCTACACGTACTGCCCGGACTGTTACGGAGACTATGCTCTGCCATCACGCGATGGTTACCCATCGGTGAAGTGCCGAATCTGTGATACCTACAATGTTCACTTTCACTTGCTCTCTGAGAAATACGTGTGTGATTGTGAAGCCGACAAAACCCCGACCGCATACATCATGCGAGTCAATACACTACAGAATGCTTGAGGAAAATAAAATGACTGACAATAAGAATGTTTCACGTGAAACAATGACTGCCCTACCGGTAATGGTGTACGGTTCGCTACGACCGGAAGGCAATGGCGCACGTGGCGCTATGGCGATGGCGAGCATTGCTGGACCGTGGGAAGCGGTCACGACCGGAGACTTGTGCTACCACGAATGCGGAGCGTATCCCGTAATGGATTGTGACGGTGATGGTATCGTAGTCGGAGATATGTACCTTGTGGATGAAGCACACCCCGATTGGGCTTGGCTTGTGGAAATGGAAACAGAGGCAGGCTACGAAATGCGCTGGCACGATGTCATGGCAAAGCAGTCCGATGGAGAATGGAAAACGACGAAAGCAATTGTGTTCGATTGGCCACACGGAACTACAGGATTGGAACGTGTAGAAAATGGCGATTGGATTACGGCTGACTGGCGACCGTGGCCAAAAATGAAAGTAGGAAAACGATGAATGGATTGTGGATGACTTGCGTTCTTGGCCTAGTTGTGGTAGGCTTGTATTGTTGGTTCGAGTTGCTTGACGAAATGGAGAAATAAATGACAGAGAAAACTACCCATATGCTGACCATCGACGAATTCGATGCGACGACAAAACAACCGGCGTTTATCGCCATAAAAAATATTGAGGATGGCCGGGACGACCTATTTCTGACGTTTGATACGTTTGCTGCGGCAACGTCTACGCTCGCCATCCTTATGGGTTGGCCGATTGAGAGGCTACAAAAGGAGCAACGCATACAGAAGTGGATTGAGAAACGTTCCGATGCGGTAATACCGTATTCGCCAACGCAAGATGTTCACATCGGAATTATGGGAGGTGGCTGAATGAATGTTTCACGTGAAACACTGACTGCGGAAAAATATCCGCATGAGATTGAGAAGCACGACATCGTTTGTCTAGGAGATAGAGAAATCTTGGTACTGGACATCGACCCTACCGACGCTATCGTCACATATCACGATGGACGACAACCAACTAGGGTGATGCTCTCACCATACCTGACTTACACAACAATCACGGAGGTAACGAATGACTGAATCAACAACGTATGAAGTTTGGATTGACATGACGATGAAAACGACCGTTGAGATTAGGGCTGGCGAGTCTGTCGATGACGCAATGAGTCTGGCGGTTCGACTAATGCCATCGCACGCCATTGACGCTTTGGAACGTCACGGCTACCGAATCAAAACGATTGAAACTGACGCAAAACCCTTTACACGGCTGGATGCCGATTGAGTGACGGAGTTCACACTTGGATTGGGAATAAAAACCCACGTTTAGGTGTTGTATACCTTAGAGTAAGAAATAGTCCATGGACACCAAGATTCTTTGTAACCATCTTCTGTATAATCATGTATTGGGCGTGTGCATCAACATTCCCAATAGAATAGGAGCGACAATGCCAACATACACTTTCGGCTTTGAGGCCGAATACCAAACCAATGTGCAAGAAATTGCATACATCATGCACGAAAAAGGCCACACCCAAGACACGTACTTGCATAATTATACATGCGACTGTGAAGGATGCGAGATTTCATACTACGACGATGACGAATGCGAACGTGTGTACGAACACGACAGCATCTATAATCTGCGCATCAAAAACGATTCATCGTGCAACGGAGAACTCATCTCAAAAGTTTGGCAATCACCAGACGACAACAGGGTGCGTAAACTATGGACCGACATAGAGCAGGCTGCAATCAACGTAGACACCGAACCCGGCTTGTCTGCCGGTTTCCATGTTCATGTTGGTCGGGAACACTTGGACCTGATAAAGCGTGGCAAACTTGTATTAGCCCTAACCGCATGGGAACCCATACTGCTCACACTTGCCGCTGGCAGATGGCCACGAAATCGTAACTGGAACATGATGTTGGAAAGTATCTTACATCAAACCTTTGCTGGACTTTCCGATGACCTAGAAACAGAACGAGAGGCCGGTGTAAATCATGTTGGTGCGATTATCAAAACCCTACGCCACGAGGAGCAAGGCTCCGACCGTGTACGTGTCACCTATCGAACCATCGCACGTGAACACCAAGAAGCCGACCGACATTCATCAATGGCTTTCTCAGAACGTCACCCAACAATGGAGTTTCGTTTATGGAACTCAACACGTTCCGCATGGCGCATGGAACTATGGTGCCGACTGTCACTACTCATGGCTGACCCATCGTTCGTGAATCTCATGATTCAGAAATGGGAACCTACAGCAACGATAGACGAGTTCGTAGAACTCATCGCAGAATACGGTGACAACAGTCACGCCAAAACTTATTATCTGGCCCATCGCCAATTGACCTACCTCAACAACTGTGATAACCTAAACATTACACAGTCCACCCCGTTTACGATGACATAATGTTTCACGTGAAACACTCATCAATACAACAACTAACTATAAGGAGCCGCTTATGTGTGGAATCTCTGGATTTTCTCTTAGCCCTACTGACCCTACGGTCACCAACTCTCGCCTAATCGCAGGAACCCTCCTGCTTGGCATCGAACATCGTGGACGTGACGCTACCGGCGCTTGCTGGTTCGACCCCCACGGAAAGCCCTTTGTTCAGAAGGGTCCCTTTACAGCAAGTGCCTTTGTCCGCAATCTATCCATGTGGAAGAAAACTACCGATGCAATCCTGCACACACGTGCATGGACTCAAGGTGAGCCTTCCAACAATGACAACAACCACCCCATCGTTTCTGGTCCCGTTATCGGTGTCCATAATGGTGGCATCTGGAATGACTATGACCTGTTCCATCAGATGCGTGATATCGAACGTATCGCAGAAGTTGATTCTGAAGCAGCGTTTGCTGCTATCGCATTCGGTATCGGACGACTCAAGGACGGTACTGCCAAAAACATTACCGACTGTCTCGAAGAAATCGAAGGCGGCGCTGCATTGGCATGGTACGATTCCGATGACGACCATCGCACATTACATCTGGCACGACTTAGTTCATCGCCACTTGTCATTGCACAAAACCAGTACGGTTCACTATTCTTTGCCTCAACCAAGCAGTCAATTGTCGATGCACTTGCAAAGACCAACGGCTCCGACATTGTGTTCATGGAAGAACTCAAAGAAGGTACGTACATGGCTGTTCGTGAAGGACGTGTCCTTGACTGTATGCCATTCACCCCGGCACAGCGTTACTCATACAGCAAGCAGTCTTGGAACTCTTACAAGTCTTTTCCTGCACCGTCAGTGATTACCCCAACCAAGAAAGTCGAAAAGACCGTAGCCCCACTAGACTATGACTATGACCTTTCAACCAAGTTCTTTGACTTGGAACTAATGTTCAACTATAGTCCTGCCGACTTGGAGTTTGACTACCGCCAGCGTGAGTCCGACATCGAAGACCATGATGTTACATACGGAAAAGGATACTCAAACAGCATAGGAGCAAAACTGTATCCATCCATGTGGGTCAAAGCGGTCATGCTTGACCAAGAGTATTGGGGACAAATCATCGAAATGCCCGACGTGTTCCCCGAAGGGAAATATACAATTCGACTTTACGTCAATCGTAAAGGTCAAGAGGCTGAGATTGTTTATGTCCAACGTACTGCGTACGAACTCGAATGGGATTTCCCCACCGAAAACACAGACCTAAGCGATGAACTCATCGAAATGTCTGAACTACCAACACCCGGTCAACTTTTTCCGACCTACTACTGATAGGAGTCAATTATGCCAGATACCGCAACTTACATGTTCGCATCAAATGATTGGCGAACAAATGAATTGACAGAAGCACTGCCACAAGAATTACGTGACATGAATGTGTCAATGTCACATCTTGACTACTCATCCGACATGTACCCGCTTGCTCTGGAAAAAGCATTCTCCTTCATCTCCGCATCGGCTAATGGCCGATACAGCGATAGGACCATGATGACCCTAAAGCGTGTAGCCGACCGATGGAAGGACACAACCCCGCAACAGCGGTACACTTTCATCAACGATGAACTAGGCGCAAACCCATACATGCCCTACGTGTTCGTTGTCGAATCACCGTACTCATGGGACGATGAAACAGAAATCAAGCGTGGCGGTATTCTCGGTGCGCTTGTCTGTCTTCCTAACGACGAAGGCGAGTACCGTGGCATTCTTTCCGTAGCAGAAAACGTACGGAAGAAGGGTATCGGAAAAGCCCTACTGGAACGTCAGCAGGCTTGGACCGGAGTTATCAGCATGTATGCCCATCAAGGCAACGCTATCGCTATGCGACTTGCGGCATCAGTTGGCATGGGTCCAATCCAAGTCAATTCGTCAACTGGAGCAGTTCAGTATGGACGAACTGAGGTTCTGTCCAACCGTAGGCGCAACCAGTGAGTGTTTCACGTGAAACAATCGGATTGCCCGTCACTCGGCGGGCAGTCCAAGGTTCCCATCGCCAGCATCTTTCCACCACGCTTGTACGATGGTGGCTAAGCCATCTTTGGTAGTTGGAACAAACCGGTCAGGAGGCCAAAAAATAAGATTCTTACCTTTCACATAAACAGGCTTTGGTGAATTATTGTAGCAAGCAACGTGAATTGTGTCATCTTTATCTTCACCAACCAGATACACCCTAGTGTTTGGTTGCAAAGAAAGTTGATACAAAGCACGATGCTGGCCATAAGGCATCCGAACGCCACGCGACCAAGGCTTACCTTCAACTATAAGAAAGTTTCCCTTGCGTTCAATAAGACAATCAACATCCATAGCACCAGAAACAGACTCTAAGAGCCACGAAAAGTTTCGCATAGACTCTTGCCAGTTATCGAAAGACCGCATCTTTTGTTCAGCCATTATGAAAGAAAAATCATAGGCGCTCGCCATGCAAACCACAACGAAAAATAGTTTCCGCACACATCGCAAGGATTGGTTGAATTGACTATAAACGGAATGTTCCCCGGCATACCTTCACCAAACAAACCGACAGAGAATTGGAGCCTGTCAACATTAGGATTATCCAATGCCTTCTTGAACTCTTTGGCGTTTTTACAATTGTGATGGCGATAAAAATCGACCTCACGCTCAGCGCCACCTTCAGGCATAGGCAAATAAATGATTCTAGTGCTCATCAGTTACCGACTTTTCGATTAACGTCTTCAGAGTCTTCAACGCTTGGTCACGAACATCAATAACCTTAGTTGTTGAACAGTTTAACCGTTGGGCAAGAACACGATACGACACACGTTCAAAAAATAATGCGTTAATAATTTCTTGCTCATCTTCTGGCAAACCGTCAATCGCCATAGCAATCAATTCTCTGTCGATGGCATCCATGTTACTGTTGAAACAACTTTCGTCGTGTCTCTTGAATGGCATTGGTCATTTCGTCAGCCAATTCGCTAAGAGTTTTACCGTCACAAAAACCCTTATTTTTACTGGGTTTTTCGCCTTCATCACGAAAAAGAATCAAACCAATAATTGCGTAAACCGCAATGTCAAGAAAGGAATCTTCAACTGACTCGTTCTGCAAGTGTTGACCACGAACAGCAGCCTCAATGCGACGCATCTTGTCACCCATACGAACTGCTGCACCAGACCACGCCGGTAAACCAAAAGCGGTTATGCTCCGAATGTTTGCGAACGGGTCGCCGCCATCACTGCCGGTCGCAGGCCGACCGTAGTCAGCCTGCTTGCGGTCGTGAAGTTCACCCATCTCAGCAAGTGTATCGTGAAATTTCTGTGAGAGAGGATGTCTATTCATTGTTTAATTTTTAATTATCCACAATCGTGCAAAGACTATCAAGCCACGCAACTGGCGCATTTGCAACGTAGGGAACTCCAAAGAACTTATGAACATCAACTTCATCATTAGTCTTCAAGTGGTATTTGGTATTTCCAACACAGAGCCAAATGGCACCGTTTCGTGCGTCATGTAACATGTATGGTTTCATTTCTTCTTCCTCTGTATCTGTTATTGGTTGATTTGTTTCATAAAAAGGTCGTGCAATTTCGGCCATACCGCCACCATCGAAAGGAAACCACAAACGAGCAACCTTAGAGCCATTAACGTTTCCATTAAGGGTCCAAGCGCCAGTCGGAGTGAGTTCTTCAATCATCGCAACGTGGTCATAACCACCCGGCGTAGAGCCCCACTCAAACGCAACAAGGTCACCGGGAAGCGCCTCACGAATGTTGGTGGAAGTAAAATGACCGTTTTTCCGATAGTCATCAAAGTTAGCAGAAACCCACGCAAAGCGGGTGTTAATGCCAACCGAAGTCAGACAGAAAGATTGGAAAATGTTACACCATGCCGTACCATAAGGCGCGCCGTACCAATCCCAAAAACGATTTCCACCTTCTCCAAGGTAGGAACGTTCGAGTTGGAGAACCTGTTCAGCGGTCGCCACTGTATTCCTCGCCTTCCGGTGGGGTGAAAGATGGGATTAGACCTAGAGAATCTGGGTCTGGAATGTTAAAATCTTCCGAAGAAGATGTACCTTTGAGGTTGAAAAGTTTCTTTATAAAATTAATCATCACTTAGTAACTACATGAAAACGACCAGAAACAGACAGGAGAAACTGTTGTTGACAGGAATTGGAAACACCCGTATACTTGGGGAGAGGGGGTAGGGGGAGAGGGGCAGACGCAACCGGCAGGAGCCGGTGGCGTGAACTCCGAAGCACTACGTAGTACACAGTACCAGTAAACGTCGGGACGTGTAAACGTCCCTCCTACTTAGGAAGTATTTAAAATGAGCGATATTAATAATTTGTTTGGTGAAAGAAATTGGCAGGATGTACGTAATTCTATTACACGGAACACTGCACGCCGTTGGCCTCAGATGAATGAGTTCGATGTTGATGATGCTGTCTCCGCTGCTATGCTTGATTTGATTGATTATTGGGTTAACTTGAAGTCTTCGATTTCTGATGACCCTCAACGCAACTTTGCTTACGCTGTGACGCGTGGCACATGGCAGGCCAAGTCTGCTCTTGGCGCACGTAAGAGTGAGATGGACAATCTTTCTTCGCTTGAGGAACTTGAGTTCATTGACGGCGACCGTGAACCTCAGATTGGAGAGTTTGCTACAGAACCCTTCGCAGACTACACGGGTGAACGACCTCCACGGTTCCAGTCACCTTCAGCAGAAGAAGTATTATTCGACCACCTACAGCACGACGAACTACTGAACGTAATCAATAATCTAAGCGAAAGCGAGTTCGAGGGGTGGTTTTCAGATTTCTGGTCTGGAGATTCACTCACCGAAATTGCTAGCCGAGACAAAGTTACGTTGGACGCTGTTCGCAAGCGTAGAAACCGAGGATTGGACAAACTTGCGAACACGGGACTATGATAATCTCCTCAACGAGATGATTGAACAGATTTCTGGTGGGCAACCAACCCTGCTTACAGCAGGACAACGCCACATGCTCACTGTAGCAGCCAGAATTGCTGAAGAACATTACAAACCCCTTATCGACTACGTTTCCTCAATAAAGGAGGGAAAATGACATTAGAAGAACTAGCATTGCTTGCTGACGAGTATGATACTGTAAGCGTTTCCAGTGACCTTATCAAAGTGCTACTAAATGCTTATGATATGGCACAGGAATACCAGTGGTGGCTTGACAAAACCCAAGCCGGTGCATTCCCTGTAAACGACGACATTGCCGACTGACGCCAAATGGCTGAATGTTTGCAAACAGAATGCGGAAACCTTCCGCACCTGCTCACGACGAGCATACTTTGCAATCATCTTAGACGATAAAGGAATGACCATTGGAACAGGATGGAACGGTGTCCCCTCAAAACAAGTTCATTGTAACGATGGAGGATGTCCAAGGGCTACCGACGGCGTATCTCATGGCAGTAGTTATGACAACTGTAATGCGATTCACGCAGAAGCGAATGCAATTATCCACTCGAATTGGACCTCACGTGCTAGTGGGGATGGAGCAACCCTTTATGTAAATGGTCCACCCTGCTTTTCATGTGCCAAACTGATAGCAAACTCTGGAATAACAAAAGTTGTTTGTTCACGAGACAGAGCATACACGGAATGGCCTAAAATTAAAAAGTTTTTAACTCAATGCAACATTCGTGTATTTGTTTTGTAAAGGAAAATAATGGAATTCAACCCTATTGAAAAAAAGTTTATCGACCTGATGCTACCCGAAGGGGCAATCCCGACAGGCGTGGTAACCGTATTAACTTACATTGATTCGTCAAGCGAAAACTCTTGGCTCATGTGGGTCGAATCCGACGCTCCAGTAACAGCAATCATTGGCGCACTAGAACTAGCAAAATTAGACATCATTGCATCAACACCGGGTGCCTCCACCATCGCTCAAGTTGTCTCCGATTGGAACAATCAAAACGAAGAATGGTACGAAATTAACCCGGATGAGGCTGAGGATGGCTACTGAACTACAGTTCAAACCTGTCGTACAATTCATCACGAAACGCGCGCCAATCTGGAAGAAACGTCTCTGCTTAGGTGAGTGGGATATCAAGCATGTCTTCGTTGAAACGACACACGAACACAACGACTACAGCACAGCAGCCACAACGGCAGCAGCATGGCAGTATCTTGCTGCAACAATTACATGGTATCTTCCAGTAGCGGCTCGCTTTGGTGAGCCGTTCCTAGAGTCAACGCTTGTACACGAACTAACTCATGTGCTATTATCGCCAGAGCAAAACCTTATCGACACAAGAATTGCCTCAGACTCAGCAAACACACAATACACAACCTCAGAGAACGACGCTTTGACTGACAGAAACTATGAACTCATGGAGTTCTCAACAGAAATGGTCACCAAAGCACTGCTAAAAGGTTGGCAAAATGAGTAACCCTTCTAAACAAAAAGGAACAAAATGGGAGACAGAGACACTTGAACTTATCAAAAGACTTTATCCAGACGCTATCCGTTCTCCTGCTTGGGGTTCAGAAGACCGTGGAGACTTACACGGAACGGGTCCGTTCACGATTGAATGCAAAGCAGTTAAATCGTTCAACCTCTCGCAGTTTATCGAAGAAGCAAAGGTCGAAGCAAAAAACGCAGGAAAGGAATTCCCCGTCGTCTTTCTGAAACGACCTCGCAAATCAACTGCCGAAGGCTATGCTATAATGGAAATCGGCACATACATCAACTTAATTGAAAAGATTGGAGCGAATCTTGAAAAGCCTTGAAGAAATAATCCAAGAAGTATTAGACAATGACCACGGTGCCGACTTGAATCGAACCATTACAGCGCACGTCAAGGGCTACGTTTATTCACGCCTTATAGATAAAGCGACAGATACCGCTGGGACAGACTACCGTCTAGGCTACGAAGACGGAATACGAGAAGCAGCAAGGTGGCTACTACGTGAAGTTTGACATCGACCTTTACCGGTCTTTGTTTGTCAACCGAAATGACGTGTTCGCCGTTCAGCAACCAAAAGGAATGTACTTTCCAGAGCGACGACCACTAATCAATGATGACGTTCAAAGACATTTGGACGGCGAATGGTCCATTGGGACCTACGCCATTGACCCCTCAAACCAATCCGTATCCAACATCGTATTCGACCTTGACATTCTTGACGAGGAAGCAGCAACAACACTATGCCAACTAGCAGAGCAACTTGTGTCAAGCGTCACTCCAGAGCCGAAGGGCTCCCTAATGCGAGAGTTCAGCGGAAACAAAGGAACACATGTTTGGTTGTTCCTGTCAGAACCAGTTCCAGCAGAAAAAGTACGCCGATGGATAGCCGCAGACTTCATGCCAAAGTGGCAAGAAATTGCCGGTGAAAAAGGATGGCCAACGGCTCTTGAAGTATTCCCAAAGCAAGACCGTGTAGACCCTGACGGGTTTGGAAACTTAGTCAAACTTCCTTTCGGGGTTCACGCTGTATCCCAAAACCGAAGCACACCAGTCCCATACGGAAACTGGCCAACAAATATTGAAGATGTGTGGCCACTAGACGCAGAACTTGTTCCAGAAAGGGAACATATTGGACCCGTACGGCACAATAGGATACGCCGTGAACGTGACGGACAGGAAGAAACCAAATCACCATTCGCATGTATCGATGAAATCATGCACAACGGTGTTGGTTCCGGCATGCGAGACAACGCAATGTTCCATCTCGCACTCTACCTCAACGGACACGGATTCACAGAACAACAAGCATTAGAGTCATGCCTAGCCGCAAACGACAAGTTCGACCCTCCAATGGGCGAACGAGAAGTGGAAGTGAAAGTCAACGCAGCATTCAGTGGACGCTATGAATCCGCAGGATGTGGTGCTGACTGGCTCAAAGGATTCTGCCCCGGCCCATGCCAACAAAACTGGCACGTCTCCGGTCGCAAAACCAAAGCAGGCATTCTTGACTCAATCAAAGAAAATGATGCTATCGAAGTAGAAATCATTAGCATCACCTCACTGGACGGAAGAAAGCGAATCACACTCCGCCACCCAGATGCTCTCAACAACCCCACCCTAGTGGTGAAAGGAAACAAATGAATATCAATAACCTAGAAGATAAGTTTGGTAAGACGGTAGGTGACCTAACCGCCGTTTGGATGACAATGAATGAAGACGTTCAGCACCTTTACATGGACCGAATTGATTACCACACAGAACGCATGGTGATGAATATGGGATTTCCAATTACCGGAGCAATGTTTGCTGAACAGGTTGTTGCAATCTCATCTGTTGCATTATCGGCACTCCTGTTAGATGGATACCTTTCCGTCACCGACAAGGGATTTGCGACTATGGAGGAATCAGATGCCACTGACTGAAATCTACTGTGCATCGCCAAAGTACAGGCGCAGTGACACTAAACTTAAGGTAAGTATTCCAACCTGCCTTGACTGCGCCCATACACGAGAAAACGACTGCCACTTCACCTACGAACTATTAGCCTCTATGTATGCTACAGTTCAAGACCGTGGTTCACGAATCTCCACAACCACGCTGACCTCCAAGTGTATGCGAAGTGAATACTTCAAACGCACAGAAGAGTATGCTGAGAAGCCTGAATCCATTTGGGCCTCATTCCGTGGTACAATGTATCATGGTCAGTTAGAGAAGTTTGCCGCACCCGGCTCCATCGAAGAAGGACGCTACGGCCTAATCCTAGAACACGGTGTTCTAACGGGCTCACCCGACCTTCTTGACGTACGCATGGGTATGCTGTATGATTATAAGGTGACAAAAGAAGTTCCACGATTTAACTATCCGTGGGAAGACCATGTTGCGCAGATGAATGTAAACCGTTGGCTAATTGATAACAGTTGGTGGGTAGAGTATCGTGGGGAATACTTCCTTCTGGACTCTGCACACGAGAAAGAAGTACTAGAACATCTTGACGGATTCGTCAATACCAATGTTCGTGAAAACGTTACACGGTTCCGACCAACTATTTGGAACGAACTGGTTCTCGTCTACATGGACGATAAAGGACCAAAGCCGATTGCATGCACACGCTCGGTAGATGTACCAAAAGTAGATGGAAATGGAACAAAGAAGCAACGTGTCCCCGATATTTGGAATGAAGAACGTGTCACAGACTACATCAACACCCGATATCTGGCAGCAAAAGACGCCTTGGAAGCCGGGAACATCCCTGCCATTCCAGATGCGTTTGTCGGATGGAACCATCCTCTTTGCGCCTACTGCCCCAAGCAGAAAGAGTGCATCGACACACACTTTAAGGAAAACAAATGACAACAGTGGAACTGACAAGTTTCATCAGCCCAAAGCAGAGGAAACGGCCTTGGACAGCGAGGGGAGAGAATCTTCCCGACATTGAGGTATCTTTCGGAAACGGTTTAAGGAAGGGACATCTCCGATGCTCCTGCCTAGGACTGATTCGGGGAGACTGCCAAGAACAGCGCCTTCCGGGGTCAATCTACTGCTACTACCACACGAAAGCCTTAGACGGGCTTGTAGAGGTCAATGAGGGAATGTATGCCGTATGGCCCCTTCCTCCAGTGCCTTGGAAATTTATTCCTGCCAACCGGGAATAAAAAGACAGATAGAAGTGTTGTCTGTTATATCAACAAAAACCGTAGTTAGTTTAAGTCGGGCTGGGATGGGTATTGTCGCTCCCTTCCCTATCCCGGCTCCGACACTAACTCAATCCATATAGGAGAATAACTTGAGTTTCAGCAAAGACCATGCCATTATCGCACAGAATAGTGCAACCGCAGCAGCCACCATTTATTCGGCCATTGGCCCGCAAGAATGGAATCAGAGTCTATACGAACAGATTCGTACAGATATCTTTAATGGTTCGGTTGGACTTGCCGGTGCAGAAGCAATCGTACAGACGTTCGAGTCACCCGCATCTGTTGGTGAAATCGTTCGTGAAGCAGCACCACAATCAAACAGCGGAGGCTTCTCTGCCTCCGGTGGCGGAAATGCAGGTGCAACCGTCCTGAAGTTCGGCAAGCACCGTGGCAAGACCATCGCACAGGTTGCATCGGAAGATGCAGGCTGGCTGGATTGGGCGTCACAGAACACCAACAACGACTTCATTAAGACGAAGATTCGGGAGTTCCTTTCCAATTGAGCGTATTAGAGCAACCGGTATTTAAGCCCGGTGTGCTTTCGCCAATCGGTATTGGATTGGCCGCTGCGGACCTTCGCCTAAACGCATCTATCGACCACGCCCGTTTCGGTACGGGCTGGTCAGTAGATGATAGGTGTGGGTCCGTTGGCCTTGGTGAACTCGCTCTAATGTGGGCGAGGTCATCAGCAGGCAAGTCCACATGGTACCTAAACGTTATTAGAAACACACCAGAAGTACCAACACTCGTCGTGAACATGGAAATGACACCACGACGACAGGTAGAATGGCTTGTTTCTATGACGTATGACATGGAAGTTGCGGGACGAGAAATCGAGGAAGTCCTCCGATGGGGGTCGGATGACCCACGATTCTCAGAACTTGTCGCAGGATTGGACCAACTCCAAGAAACTTACCAACACCTACATTTCGTAAACCCTTCAAGACCCGCCATAGCAGACATCTCGGTTATGCTCAACGATATTGAAGACTCAACAGGTGTACGACCTGTACGTGTGTTTGTAGACCATGTGGGACTCCTTGCCGATGCAATGGACTACCGTGGATATGACAAAACGATTAGCGAACTCCACTCACTCGCACAACACGACAACCTGTCAGTAATTGCACTACAACAGGTTGGACGTGGCGGCGGAGACGGAAACGTCCGAAATGACGGACACATGCCAATCACCCTATCCTCAGGTGTCTTCACCGGAGAGCAACACGCCGACTGGATATTCGGACTATACAGACCAGACCGTAACCCCAAATACAAGAAGGACAGATACTCCTTTTCTAACCCAGAAGATTATTGGAAGATGCGTTCCGAACACGATGGGATACGAGGACAATCAATCCTGCAATTAGTAAAGAACAGGCCGTTTGGAGAATTACTCGAAGACGGTATAACATTACGATTCGACCCGCACACCCGCAGGTTGGAAGAATTTTAGGAGAAACATGGAACAATATATTACAGCACTAATCACAGCAGTCATTGCTGCTGGAGCAGTCGCATTTCGTCAATGGCTACAGACCAAGGTCAAGCCTCAACAGTTTAATGCCATCATGGGTTTTGCTGCTGATGTTGTCAATGGAGCAGAACAGGCTGGAGCATCCCTCGGATGGGACGGCCCCGCTAAGTTTGAATATGCTCAGACTTCACTAGAGTCGCTTTCAAAGCGTATGGGTATTACACTGAAGCCTGAAGAATCAAATGCGATTATCCACTCAGCAGTTAAGGCAGTGAAGGACGTTGCAGCATATCAGCAGAGTGCTTCTGATGCTGTCTTCCAGCGTGGGGTTGAGCATGGTGTCAATACCTTGTTTGAACAGATTCAGACTGCACAGCAGACTGCACCTCAAACCTTCTCTGATACGGCAACTGAAATTGTGCCTTCAGGTCCAGTCGGAACGGTCCAGTCCTGAGTGCTGAAGTAAGGGAATGTCGGGGGTGTGGCCTTAAAAAGCCACACTCCGATTTCCATATTGTCAAAACACGAAGAGGATATAAAGAAGGTAAACATAGAATCTATGAGAACCTTTCATGGCAATGCAAAATATGCACTGCTTTGAAGAAGCGAGAATATAAACAGTTAAAGAAACATAAAAATCCTCCTCCGCAAATCACATTACCAACACTTGCAGAACCATCCCGAAAGGAACTGTACGTCCTAGAACATGCCGCCTGTCGTGGGGACAGGCGTTTTACTTATACACCCGAACAAGGGCAATCTTTCCTAGCGGAACTACGAGAAGCATTAGAAAATATTTGCAATCAATGTCCAGTTAAGAAAGAATGCAGAGAAGAAGCAGACCGACTCGAAACAGCATTTACTCTCGGAGACGATAGTAGATGGTTCGCCGGATTCAGAGCAGGAGAAACACCATATGCAAGAGCAAAAAGAAGGAAAGAAGCGCGTCAGTCTCAGCGTGCATGAAGCAGTAACAGAATATGTTAACAACAAAAGATGGGACACACTCGTAGGCAAAGCATTTCACATGGGAAGCCAAGAATCACGAGAAGAATTCATTGACTTCCTAACCCAACACATTCATGCAGTCATGGATGTAGGACAAGAAA
>Ga0214919_10001366_pt1 | contig 40215 bp, 42 predicted proteins | sample LL1503_MetaG_FD_177994 | JGI IMG/M metagenome (GOLD analysis project Ga0214919, IMG submission 177994) | Freshwater microbial communities from Lake Lanier, Atlanta, Georgia, United States - LL-1503 | ecosystem: Environmental > Aquatic > Freshwater > Lake | place: USA: Georgia | collected...
CTTCTACCACACCAAAATCATGGGTAATAAAAAGCATGGCCATCCGTCTTTTTTCTTTTAAATTTTTGAGTAACTTTAAGATTTGCGCTTGTACTGTCACATCAAGCGCTGTGGTGGGTTCATCTGCAATTAAAATAGAAGGCTCGCACGCAATACTCATCGCGATCATGATGCGTTGTCTTTGACCACCTGAGAGCTCATCGGGATAACTTGAAACGCGATCTTCCGGTATGCCTACTTCTTTTAAAAGAGAAGCGACTTTTTTATTTAAACTCTTTTTATCTAAATCCAAATGCACCTTCAATGCTTCTTTAATCTGATCGCCAATCGAGATCACAGGATTTAAAGATGTCATCGGTTCTTGAAAAATCATCGCCATGGATTTGCCGCGGTATTCGCGCATTCTCACATTGGATAGATGAGAAATATTTTGACCTTCAAACACAATATCACCTGTTTGTTTCAACTGCGATGACAAAAGTTTCATGATGGAAAGCGCGGTGAGACTTTTACCGCTGCCTGATTCCCCCACAATACAAGTGGTGCGTCCAGGATATAAATCAAATGAAATGTCATCCACCAAATGACGTCGAGGATCATTTAAGGGTGTGACATTTAAATGCTTCATCTCTAAAATTTTTTTCATGGTTGCGACTTTAGAAGAAATGCTGCGAGCTCATCTAACTTAATCGTGGATTGCACATTGTCAACTCTGAGTGATTTCACTTGAGCAACATTTGCCTTCATTTCATCGTCACCTAAGATGACGGCAAATGCAGCACCACTTTTATCCGCACGCTTCATTTGTGACTTAAAGCTGCTACCGCCTGAATTTAAAACAACCTTTAATCCATGAGATCTTAAGGTTTCAGAAAGTTTTAGCGCATACTTTTCAGCAGCATCACCTAAATTCACAAGATAAATATTGGGTTCGTTTTGGAGAGTCACTCCCATCTCTTCTAAAAGTAAAATGATGCGTTCTAATCCAATCCCAAAACCTGAGGCAGGTGTTTTGTCACCCCCTAATCGTTCGATCAAATAATCGTATCTGCCGCCACCTGCAATCGTGCCTTGACTGCCTAAGCGATTCGTCACCCATTCATATACGGTGCGGTTGTAATAATCCAAACCTCGTACTAAACGATGGTTGAGTTTGAAAGGAATGCCCGCTTCTTTTAAATGGTGACATACTGATTCAAAATGCGCTTTTGCATCGCTGTTTAGATAATCCGATAACTTAGGAGCCGCTTCAATCATCTGTTGCATGGCCGGATTTTTGCTATCCAAAATCCGCAATGGATTTTGATGAAGTCGACGTTTCGCATCTTCATCTAAAATGTCTTCGTGACTTTCAAAATATTGAATGAGTTCGGTTCTATATGTGAGTCTATCTTCAGGGTCGCCAATCGAATTGATATGAAGTTCGACATCTTTGATATCAAGCGCTTTCCAAAGCCTTGCCAATAATAAGATTTGCTCTGCATCGATATTGGCATCATCAAAACCAAACGCTTCCACACCCACTTGATTAAATTGTCGTTGCCTACCCTTTTGCACATTCTCATGCCTAAACATCGGTCCCTGATACCACAAGCGAATGGGGCCATTGTAGGTGAGGTTATGTTCAATGACGGCTCTCACGCATCCCGCGGTACCTTCAGGGCGCAAGGTCAATTGATCTTCATTTAAGGGGTCTACCCATGAATACATTTCTTTTTCAACGATGTCGGTATGGGTGCCCACACTATCCACAAAAAGTGACGTGGGTTCCACAATGGGAAGATTAATTTTTTCGTAAGCGTAAAGATTTAACATTTCGCGAATCTTATCTTCGACAAAATGCCAGAGCGGCGTCTTATGAGGTAAGACATCGTAGAAACCTTTAATACTTTGTAGTTTTTTGCTCATCACCGTTATTTTAACTTTGAATAGTGCGATTCCACATAGTTCATGACAATCGCTTTAAATTCATTCGCAATGCCATCTCCCTTTAAGGTAACGGTCTTTTCACCATCGACAAAGACAGGGGCTACTGGAATCTCCCCCGTTCCAGGAAGACTAATCCCGATATTAGCTAATTTTGATTCCCCAGGGCCATTCACAACACAGCCCATCACAGCGACTGACATCTCCTCCACGCCTGGATATTGATCCTTCCATTGCGGCATCGATTCACGAAGAAAAGTCTGAATCTCGAGAGCTAACTCCTGAAAATAAGTCGATGTTGTTCGACCGCATCCAGGACAAGCAGTGACTAAAGGCGTGAAAGAACGAATGCCCATGGTTTGTAAAATCTCTTGCGCGACTACCACCTCTTTGGTGCGAGGTTCATCCGATGTGGGGGTGAGTGACACACGAATCGTATCCCCTATGCCCTGTTGCAAAAGAATAGCGAGTGCTGCAGTGGACGCCACAATGCCTTTTGATTCCATACCGGCTTCCGTTAAACCAAGATGGAGTGGGTATGAAGTTCTTTTTCCAAGCTCTTGATAAATAAGGATTAAATCTTGAACATGGCTCACCTTGCACGAGATGATAATTTTGTTTTTTGAGAGTCCCCAGGAGACTGCTTGTTCAGCTGATTCTAATGCGGATTGAATTAAAGCTTCCCGCATCAACGCATCCGATGACAATGGATTTTTTAGTTTGGCGTTTTCATCCATCATCGAGGCTAACTTCGCCTGATCCAAACTTCCCCAATTGACCCCAATGCGTACTGGCTTATTGTATGTTTTAGCAATCTCAATCATGGCTTCGAACTGTTCATCACGACGGCTACCCTTACCTACATTGCCCGGATTGATACGATACTTAGCGAGCAATTTTGCGCACTCAGGGTATTTTTCCAATAACTTATGCCCATTAAAATGAAAGTCGCCCACGATTGGCACAAAACAATTTCGTTTTTGTAAACCTTCTATTATCTTTGGAATAGCATCTGCTGAAGCTTCATTGTTGACTGTGATGCGGACAATTTCGGAACCCGCTTTCCATAAATCAAAAATCTGCTCTGTGGTTTTTGCAACATCTGCCGTATCCGTATTGGTCATGGATTGAACGACAATAGGTGCGCCACCCCCTACAGGAACAGACCCCACCATCACTTGATGGGTCGGTTTTTTAATTAAAATTTCTTTCATTTATAAATTTAAAATCAATAATTTATTGAACTAAATTAATTCTTTTTAGAGATCTTGTAGTCTTGTCTTTCACCTGTCCTGCGAGCTGTCCACAAGCAGCATCAATATCATCCCCTCTCGTTTTTCGGACCGTCACAATGTAGTCTTGGTTCATCAACACTTCTTTAAAGCGTCTTATTTGATCACTTGATGAACATCGATATCCACTATTCGGAAACGGATTAAAAGGGATTAAATTAAATTTACAAGGCACGTCTTTTACAATTTGAAGTAAGGCTTTTGCATCCTCTATCGAGTCATTAATACCATCCAACATGACATATTCAAATGTCACAAAGTCCCTCGGTGCTTTCTCTAGATAACGCTGACATCCTGCCATCAATTCTTTGATCGGAAATTTTTTATTAATGGGGACTATCTCATCCCTCAATTTATCATTTGACGCGTGAAGAGAAACGGCTAACGCTACCGGACAATCTTCTTTTAGGCGATCCATCGCGTTGACTAAACCACTGGTAGAGAGTGTCACGCGACGGCGACTTAAGCCATAAGCTCTATCGTCTAACATCAACTTCATCGCACTCACGACATTGTCGTAATTAGCAAGCGGTTCGCCCATCCCCATCATCACCACATTACTGATAATGCGTTCTGAATTAGATAATGCGTTATAACCTTCTTGTTGTCTGATATGAAAATTGGCTAACCAAAGTTGTCCAATAATTTCAGCGGTTGTGAGATTGCGATTAAAGCCTTGTCGGCCCGTGGAACAAAATGTGCACTCAAGCGCACATCCCACTTGAGACGAAATACATAAAGTCCCTCTATCGTCTTCGGGAATAAATACCGTTTCGATACCATTATTTCTACCCACATCGAATAGCCATTTACGTGTGCCATCATTTGAAATGGCATCACTCATAACTGACAGTAATTGGATAGTCGCTTTCTCTTTTAATACATCACGAAATACTTTAGAAATATCAGTCATTTCATTGAAATTAATAAGATTTTCTTGATAAATCCAATGCATCAACTGCTTGGCTCGATAGGGTTTTTCACCGAACGTTTCGATATAAGAAACGAGGTGCTCGTATTCTAAATCGAGCAAGTTAGTCATCTAAAAAATTAACCGAAGAAGTATTTGATTTCGATTTTAGCGTTGTCTAGTGAATCAGAACCGTGCACGGCATTCGCATCAATGCTTTCCGCAAAGTCAGCGCGAATGGTTCCAGGGGCTGCTTCCTTAGGGTTAGTCGCACCCATTAAATCACGATGCTTTAAGACTGCATTCTCACCCTCTAAAGTCTGAATCATCACTGGACCTGAGATCATAAACGCAACCAAGTCTTTAAAAAAAGGGCGGTCTTTATGCACTGCGTAAAAGCCTTCGGCTTCGGCTTGAGATAAATGCGTCATTTTAGCTTTGATAATCTTTAAGCCTGCATTTTCAAAACGTGAGTAGATTTGACCGATCACATTTTTTTTAACTGCATCAGGTTTGATAATAGATAAGGTTTGTTCGATTGCCATTGTTGAATACTCCGTAGATTTAACATCGTTGAAAAGACTGATAAAATAACATTTTTAGAAAGTTTAATAAAGAACTAAGCGCATGCAACACAACTATTTAACGACAGCCATGTACCACTTTGTGAGTCTTCCTCACTTTAAAACCTTACGCGAACCTTTACTTCAATTTTGTGCATCGCGTGAGATTAAAGGCACCCTTCTTTTAGCTGATGAAGGGATTAATGGCACCGTCGCAGGCTCTGAAAAATCCATTCTAGAATTGCTCGATTACTTAAAAACAGACCCACTTTTTGAGGGTAACTTTAAAGGTCTTGGTCACAAAGAATCATGGTCGGATAAGCATCCCTTCTACCGCATGAAGGTAAAACTTAAGAAAGAAATTGTGACTTTAGGTGTTCCTGGTGTGTCGCCCACCAAAATGGTGGGCAGGTATGTCAAGCCTAAAGATTGGAACAATATTATTTCGGATCCTGAAGTTATATTAATAGATACGCGTAACGATTACGAATACGCTATTGGGACTTTCAAAAATGCAGTGAATCCAAAAACCAATACTTTCCGTGAATTTCCCGAATATGTGAAAACACATTTTGATCCTAAGAAACATAAAAAAGTCGCGATGTTCTGCACAGGCGGTATTCGTTGTGAAAAAGCATCATCCTTCATGATCTCTGAAGGCTTTGATGAGGTTTATCACCTTGAAGGTGGCATTCTGAAATATTTGGAAGAAGTTAAACCAGACGAAAGTCTATGGCAAGGTGAATGTTTTGTCTTTGATCAAAGGGTTGCGATTAAACACGGGCTTGAAGTTGGTGATTATGATCAATGTTACGCTTGCCGCTACCCACTATCTCAGAATGATTTGAAGAGCGACAAATATACCCCTGGTATTTCTTGTCCCCATTGTTACAATTCACATACCCTTGAAAAATTAGAAGCATTGACTGAGCGACAAAAACAAGTAATCCTCGCCAACAGTCGTGGTCTTAAACATATTGGCCAATCAAACCAATCTCATATAAAAAAAAGTTAACCCCTCCATAATGACATAAATTAAAGTTTTATTTAGCTATTAAAAAGCCCTGTTTAATTTAAGGCTTAAACGTTGCCCCTGTTGACCAATAAAATATAAAAAGTATTGCACGAATTATGCAATGGTTTTTAATGTCCCCCACCGCGTAAAATTAATTTAATGCCTTTCCAAATAATCCATAAATCTAAAAATAATAAAGATAAAGAAGATCGCTTTAAATAATAGTCAATATATTCGTATTCATAAATGGGGTTTCCGAGTTCTCTAGAGCCTTTATAAATATGCCCAAGGCCTAACATCCCACCTTTCAGAAGTTTTCTAGTTACATTACCTTGAGATAAATCACGCTTATAATGACTAACAGATAATGTCCTTGGGCCTACTACGGAAATTTCGCCTTTTAATACGCTATAAAACTGAGGCAATTCATCTAAATAAAATTTTTTAATAAACCGCCCTAGATACGTAAGGGATTTTGGGTTCCATACAGCTGCATAGGCAACCCAATCGGCTTTTTTTGCTTTCACTGGATCGATATATCTTGTTTTAATAATGCGAATTTTATATTTACGAATAACTTTTCCCTGACTAACTGAATTATAGTAATAAAACATCGGCCCTTTATTTTCTGGCAAAATCCACCCTTCAATTAAAAAAGCAATTTTTATCAAAATAAAAATAGGAATAATTACAATCAAAATCGCTGAAGAAACTAATTTGTCAAAAACTAATTTATAAAAGCGGGGAGGCAGTTCATTTTTTATTTCAAAGATATAACGATACTTTTTTTGTATTTCTTTTGAGGGTGGCTTATATGGAAAGCTTTTTTGAAGTATCTTTTTACTTAGCATATGAAAATTTTATATATTAAATTTAATAATAGTGAATGCAATTTACTTTTATCTATTAAGAGACGACCTCTTTAATAAAATTTACTTAGGCCAAACTGTTCTATTAATATAATCGACATAACTCATAACTACACGTAAAATTTGTTTTGATACTGAGCTATTAGAATTATAGTCTGGGACAGGCAGTATAACTCTTAAATTTTTATCGTGATGGGATATAATTACTTTAATAGCATCTAATACTCGCTGCTTTTTCAATCCTGTCATTATTAAAGTGCCAACATCCATTCCTTCAGGTCTTTCATGAACATTTCGAATTGTAATTGCTGGCAAATTAAGCAGCGAAGCTTCCTCAGTAATAGTTCCACTATCTGAAATAACACAATAAGCTTCCATTTGAAGTTTTATATAGTCACAAAATCCAAAAGGCTTCATAAATTTAATATTGTGGCTTAATGAGCTAAGCTTCAAATCATCTAGCTTTTTTCTTGTTCTTGGATGGGTGGAAACAATTACCGGGTAATTAAACTCTTCAGCAAGAGCATTTAATGTTTCTACCAAATCAAGCAGGTTTTCTTGTGAGTCTACATTTTCCTCTCTGTGGGCGCTTACTATAAAAAACTTACGTGATTCAATTCCTATTTGTTTAAGGACATCGGATTTTTTAATTTTATCATTATAAAAATCTAGAACCTCTCCCATGTGAGAGCCTGTCTTTATTATTGTTTCACCAGAAATACCTTCAGCAATTAAATAACGTCGCGCGTGTTCTGTAAGAACAAAATTAATATCACTTAAATGATCGACAATTTTACGATTCAACTCTTCAGGAACGCGCTGGTCAAAACAACGATTTCCTGCCTCCATATGAAATACCGGTATTTTACGTCTTTTTGCAGATATTACGGCCAAACAAGAATTTGTATCTCCATAAAAAAGGACCGCATCAGGGTTTTCTTTATGAAATACTTGGTCAGCTTTTTCTATTACGCGAGCTATTGTTTGTGCTGCATTCTCCCCCACAGCTTCTAAGAAATAATCTGGTTTACGAATCCCCAAATCATCAAAAAAAAGTTGGTTAAGCTCATAATCATAATTTTGACCTGTATGAACTAAAATATGTTTAGTATGAAGATCGAACTCAGCGATTACCCTACTCATTTTGATGAGTTCTGGCCTGGTGCCAACAATAGTCATTACTTTAAACATCTAATTCTTTCTTAACAAAATCCTGATCTAACAAGAATGACTTTAGCGTATCAGCCTCAAGTCTAAGTGTATTATGTGAATTATATTCATCACGAAAATATTCATTTACATCTCCCAATGTGAAATATTTATCGTAATTAAGATCTCTGTCGTCAAGTTTTATCTTGTAGTAATCTCCGAGATCCTCTGTTCGAAGCATTTCCTCTTTTGAAATTAAAGTTTCAAATAATTTTTCTCCATGCCTAATCCCAATATTTTTGATATTTATTTTTTTTGTAAAAATTTCACTGAGCGCTAATGCAAGATCATTAATTGTTGAAGCAGGTGATTTTTGAACAAAAATATCTCCTTGATTCCCATGTTCAAAAGCATAAAAAACTAAATTTACAGAATCTTTTAAAGACATTAAAAATCTTGTCATATTTGGGTCTGTTAAAGTTAAAGGCATATTTTTTTTAAGTTGCGAAATAAATAGTGGAATGACGGAACCTCTTGACCCCATGACATTGCCATATCTTGTAACACAAACTATTGTTTCATTTACATCGCTAAACCTCGATTTGGCTAATGCTAATTTCTCCATTAAGGCTTTTGTTAGTCCCATTGCGTTTATTGGATAAACAGCTTTATCAGTGCTCAACATAACAACCTTCGTCACTTTATTCTCGATTGATGCTCTCAAAATATTTTCAGAGCCTATTACGTTAGTTTTAAGTGCTTCAAAAGGATAAAATTCGCAAGAGGGGACCTGTTTTAAAGCTGCTGCATGAAAAATATAATTCACTCCTGTAACTGCCTGGCACACACTTTCATAATCTCTAACATCACCAATGATAAATTTAAATTTATCATTGGATAAGGACATTCGCATTTCTTCTTGTTTTTTTTCATCACGACTAAAAATTCTAATTTCTTTTACATTTAAATCTAAAAGGGATCGAGCTATAGTATTTCCAAATGAACCTGTTCCTCCGGTGACTAAAAAAACTTTATCGCGAAATAAACTCAAATTCATTTAATTAAATTCCTTAAGGGTTTTAGCTAAATCTAGCCATTTCGGTGAGCTGGAAGAAATAGCTAAATTAAACTTTCTAGCATCTAATGATCTATCTAACAAAAAAGTATCATTTTTTTTAATTTTAACATTTAATTTAAAAGTAGCCTTAATAAGCTCGAGTAAACTGAACTTATCTATTGGTTCAGATGCGATATGATACAAGCCTTTTAATTCCTTATGATGTATTAGTATATCAGCTAAAATTTTAGCAAAGAATTTACATGGCAAACCTGAAAAATATGCTTTGCTATAGCCGAAACACTCTCCCCTCTGGGACAAGAACCATTCTAGAAGGCCATATTTTGTATCAAGCTCAAAGCCAATTGTTGATATGCGCAGGGTTAAAGAGTTGCCAGTTATTAATTCACCTAAAGATTTAGTTTTTCCGTAAAGATCTAATGCATCAGGAATATCTTCCTCGGAGTAATTGCCCTTCGTGCCTGAAAAAACACAATCTGTACTAATTTGAATGCAACGAATATTCTGTTTTTCACAAATACTTAATAAGTAATGAGGAAATAATGAATTCGCGTAAATTACCTTGTCAATACTAAATTCTGAAATTCTATGCTTAGTTACACCTATGCAATTAATAACGGCATCGGGCTTTAAATTTAATATCGTTTTCTCTAAATCTGGTAAATTTAAAATACTAAAGTCGGTAATTATATTTTTTAAAAAATTAGATCCGAAAGAATTAAACTTTTTTTTATCTCTTACGAAAGCCAAAACCTCGAAATTAGAATCCTCAAGAAATGCAGTGAAAATGTTATAACCAATTAGCCCATTCGCTCCTAGGATTATTACTTTCATTTATGATAGAGCCTTCATTAACTGAATGAGACGAACAACATTAGATTTAATATCAAAATTTTTTGATGCATAAATAAAACCATTTTTACCCATTGATTCCAATTTAGAGCTTGGCAACTTCGAAATCCTCAAAAATAAATTAGCTAAAGAAATGGGATGCTCTGGTTGGTTAGAAAAGCCACATTTAGCATCTAGAATTAGCTTTTTAGTTTCTCCGCCTATACTTGCAATAATTGGCTTACCTGAAGTCATATATGAACTAACGCGATAAGGAATAACCTGATTAAAAGTTTTCCTATCAAGAAGGCCTGAATATAAAGCATTGGAATTGCTATAAATAAAAGGCATATAAATTTTATCTAAAAATCCAGTCATTGTAATATTTTTTAAGCGTAGGGAAGCAACTTTTCTAGAAAGATAAATGAATGAACTTCCGGTACCAACAATAACAAAGTGAATTGAATTATTTTTTTTTTCGTTTTGCAAAATATAAGCAGCTTCTATTAATGTGTCAAAATCTTGAGATATTCCAATATTTCCAGTAACTGAGATGTAAAATTTATTTTTTTTAAATATTTGTGTTAATTTTCTATTCAAAATAGGTTTCGTATCACTTTCAAATTTGCATGGATTAGGAAAGTATCTAATTTTACCGTGGAATCGAGAATCAATCGATTCCTTAAAGCCTTTTGATTGTAATAGGATTAAATCCACATTGCTAAATAAAAAATTATTAGTTTTTCTAAAAAAATTAATAGCAAACTTATTCTTCAAATATCCATTGTTTGCAGCATCATCAGGAAATATATCTTGAACCCACATTATAATTTTTAATTGATTAATCCACCGTAACACTAAAACACTAAAAGTTTGATACATAGGTGACGTAGCATAAACAAAAATATGAGTAATTTTTTTTGAAGCCACTATATATGCAGCAGCAAAAAATGAAATAAAAATAAAAAATAAATAATTTAAACTGATATAAATAAAAGAACTCGCAAATCTTGGGATAACAGGTACCCGATAAATATTCATACCATTTCTTTTCTCTTTTGAGAAAGAAAATAAATTATATCCCTTGTAATATCTACCTTCTGGGTAGTGCGGCTGCGAAGTGATGATATAGACATTTTTGATATGCTTTCTAATTTCAACTGCTAACTCATCTATTAGAAACGGCTCTGGATAATAATGCTTTGAAAAAATGAGTAAATTCATTATTTTCGCTTCAAATATTGAGACATAAATGACTTGCCTGTTAAAGGTGTGGCTAATCTATCCTGCCTGCCCAGAAATCTAGCTACAGCGGCGGCAATCGAGCGAGAGGAATTAGGATTAAAAGTTTCGACTGGGTTGCATACGTCCCTAACAAAATCCAGCTCTGATGCAATAATTGGCATATTATTTAAATTGCATTCGACTAAAGGTAGCCCGTAGGATTCAGAAATTGAAGGATAAATTAAACAGTCAGATTCTGAATAAATTTTGCTTAATATCTCATGCGAAACATGGCCGACAAATGAAATATTTAACATTGAAATGAGTCCCGTTAACTCTGAAAATTCTTTCAAGAATAATGCTTTATTGGCAGTAAGTAGAAGTTTTGGTTTTAACTTTTTATCTGACAGAATTTTCCAAGCCATCACTAAATTAATATGATTTTTGTGTGGGTCTAGACTGGCCGGGTAAACGAAAACGAACTTATTTACGTTTTGCTTATGATGTGTCTTCCTTGTAGAAAAATTGAAATTATTAGTAAAAGGACTGATACGTACAGGAATATTTTTAATATTTTCTATAAGTAAATCTCTCATCGATTCTGATTGAACAATATATTCATCAGCATGCATTGCTATAAATTTGAAAATAATTCTCTCAAAAAATAATCTTAAAAATTTTTTAAATTTAAAATTACCAATATTCGTATTATCAACCAAAATTCTATTTTGAAAAAAAACAGTAACAAATGCTTTAAGATTAAATAGAGGGGGGAAATTTCCAAAACAAAACACAAAGTCTTTTTCTCTTGAATTTGAACAAATTTCAAGTTCAGCCTTGAATCTTGAAATTAATGATGGGCTAACTTTTTTTACATTTATATTGGAAGCAAATTTTATATTGACTCTTGAATCAGCATACAGAACAAATTCTTTATTATTTGGTAAGCCAGTTAATAGCTCTTTTAATAAGACCAAGCCACCTCCAGAATTAACGTTATAAGCAACAATAAAAATCATAATGAAAAGATAGATTAGTCATAAATGTATCTTTGCAGCTTTCTTTTTAATTTGATAAATAAAGTTGAAGTGTCAGCCTTTTCGATCGCAATAATGCTATTTTTTTGGATAAGGTCATAATACTTTTGATCAGAAGCTAGCAGAGATTTAAAAAATAAGCCTCCATTTCTATAAAAAAGCTGATCGGAAGATTTGTAGTCATATTTTTGAAAATCAAAATAATTACCCATCAACTCATATTCGCTAAATGCGATTGAATGAGAAGAGTCGAGCGATTTAACAATCGCGAGATACCACTTAGTATTAAATTTTAACTCAATGTCTCTTAAAAGATTCTTACCCCAAATAGCTTTTACAGGTAAAGCTTGGGAGATGAAAGAGAAATTTACTTGCTTGTCAAAGCCAAGTAAATTTTTATTAGTTGTAAAATATGGTTGATGATGTTCAGTTGATTTGATCATAAGAAGGGAGGTGCCCTCGAAAAATTTAAAGTTTTTTGTTAGAAAACTGTCTCCCTCAAGAAATAAGATTGTACTCTTGGAGTCAAAATAATCGAACGATTTAAGCTTCAAAAATTGCTGATAGTACCACCCTGCTTTTTTTTTATGGATCGGACTTAAAAGCAAAGAAAGATTTGATTTGCTGAACTCTGGGAAGAAATCTGTCTCAGATATGCATTCATAAATTTTCGAGGTACTTTTCCTAAAAATATGAAATTGTTTATCTGGCACAACAACGATATAACGATTTGCATCAAAATTTTCAAGATTTTTTTTATGGCATAATTTCCATGCCTCTAAATCATTAATGTGAGCAGTTGAAAGTAATGCATCAATCTTCAAGGATATGTTCCTTTATCAAATCAAAGACAGTGGCTGAAAAGAATTCTGGTGAAAAAATATACGCTTCATCTAAGAGAAAATTACGTATATTATTCAGATAATTATTATAACTATAATCATCCAAATTATTACAAAAAGTATATAGGTCTTCAAGAGAGGAAAAATCATTAAAATTTATATATGTATTTTTTGGAATAAGAGTTAAATTTTTAGGTCCCCAGTAGATTGGTACAGAACCAAATCTAAAAACATCAAAAATCTTTTCAGTCACGTAATTATCAAAAACATTAGTATTTTCTATCGCAAAGGAGAACTTCGTTTTCTCTATAACTGTTTTTTTATTTTTTACAGCCCCGAAGTAAATATTTTTCATAAAAAATTTATTGAAAATTTTTTTTAACTTACAAAGGTGAGTAATTTTAAATATGTAGTTTAAATATCTATTATCAAAAATAAACATATCCCAGTCATGGCCATATAACATAAATTCATTTTTATTTTTATTAGAAAAAAAACTAATGACTTTTTTTCTTACCAGGTAACCATTTAGTAATTTATTGTTATAAGGTTTATTAGAACAAATCAGACTAAATTGTATATTTTTATTTTCAACTCCAATGAATTTGATTGAAGTTGGATGATAAATTTTTTTAAATTTTTCTCCATCATAAAGCTTATTAAACCAGGTCATTACATAATCAGAATTGGTCCAAAAAGCTTTAGAAAAAATATTCTGCACCCATGCCTCGCTTTCGAGTTGGATACCAATATTTTTAGTTTCAACTTTTACGCTCATATCCACTTGAATTTCGCATAAAACATTTTTATAGTTAGTATAAAAATCGTATGTGTGGAATTCGATATTATGTGTATTTAATTCATGATGCAAGGATATTAGCGGCTCAAATAATGGATGGTTCTCTTTAATGGATGGATCATTGAACAATAAATCATTTTTACAAAATGGGTGATTAGCTCGAAGACTAACAAATAAAGTGTCAGAATTATTTTTCATGAGTAACAATTAAGCATTGTAAATTAAAAACCAATAACGCTAAAGAAATATAACGAAACTGAACTATTGGATAAGAAAATACGACTAGGGAATTTAAAGCAAGGAATCTTATAAGATTTTTATTTTGAGTAAAAAAGCTAGTAATTTTAATTACAAAGATATTACGAATAAATATTAACAAAATAATTAAATTAATATCCATTAAAATATTACCAAATCCAACTATTCCCACCTTAAAGAAGTAAATGAGCGGCTCAAAAAAAACTTTAAGTCCAAATGAAAAATACCCTAAAAATCCGAAAATATAGCTTTCGAATCTTAGATTGTCTATCACTCGGCTTAATTTAACTGCTGGAGCTGCAAGGGCTTTAAGATCATATATATGACTTTGGATTGCGGGTAAAGAAAATATAACGAATGCGAGTATTAAAAAATCAAAAATATAACTCTTAAATAGTTTTATGTAAAAAATTATAAAAGAAAGATAAGGTCTGCATAAAAACAAAATTACATAAGTAAATTTATTTACATTTTTAAATATAGGAAGAAATAAAATTGATAACACAAAAAATATTAATGGTTCTTTCGTTGGTCCAATAGAGTAAAAAATAGCGAACGGCACTATCATCAAATAAAATAAGCACTTTATATAAACCAAATTTTTTAGTACAAATGAAATTCGAGAGGTTAAAAAACCAAAAATAAGTGAATTTAGGATTATGGAATACTCCATGACATTGCTAAAACTTGAAGGCCAATAAAATAAAATGTGGCCGCTCGATCCTCCATTTACTTTAAATGTCTCAGCCCATAAAAGTTTCAAACTTTTCTTAAATAGAACTAAATTCAATGAATAATTATGAATATCTGGTAAATAACAAAGTAGCAAATCGTCGATTGGGCAATATTTTGTTGTTAATGCATAGATATCCATAGGTATATGAACGGCATGCATATACAGTGAGGTGGAAAGAATAAAAAAAAGAAAGAAACCAAGATCTCTATAAAATATATTCTTTAATTTCATTCAGAAGCTCAACTTTGCTTTGGGTGTAATTAAAACAGCTTTTCATTTGTTGAATATCAATCGAATCTTCATTAATATATCTTTCATTACTATATATGTAATCCCAGTCAGCTAGTGCCATAATTTCTTCAACAGATACAGAATTAGTATTTGCAATATTAAAGAGTCCAAAAATATCATCTTTTAGCACCTTGAGGACAACTTCACATACTGCTTTAATATTTAAAGGCCTTAAGATACTTTTAGAATTTAAGAAAATTTTTTTAGATCTAGTTTTGAGATCGTAGAAAAGATTTTTTTTAAGGTTATCTCCAAAAAGATATCCTAACCGCAATATACAAATATTTTTAACATTTTCACTTAAATAAACTTCGGCCAAAAGTTTATGAGTTGCGTAAATTCGCGAAATTTTTTGACTCTGCCCTGTGGATGTTGAAAATAATTCATAAATTGAAAGAGTTGAAATCAAAATCCATTTCTGAGAGCAGAAAATTCGAGAAAGCAACAATATACTCCTTGAGCTAGTTTCATAGCAACTTAAAGGGTCAGAATTAGACAGTCTTGGTGATGAATTACCAGATGCAAAGATAACGTGGGTATATTCATAAATATTTTTCTCGTTTAAAGCTTCATCAATACTGGATAATTTAATTGGAACATTTAGTTTGCTAAGAAAATTAAAGATATTGTTTCCAACAAAGCCTCTACCAATTAAAAGTATATTAGTTTTTGTAGACATTTAATTCTGGCAAAGGGATAAGAAGCTTATAACTGGATTGTTTTTGTTTATATTTTTCAAGGAAGAAATCACTATAATTCCAAGCTAATAAAATTGATAGCGTAATGCCACTGGCATCAAATTCTGACTCACTTACGATTTTTATTCCCAAACCAGGCAAATAGGAATTAATTTTAATCGGATTCACTTCAGAAATGAGTTCTACTTTGTTGCTTGATGGTGAGAAGATAAAGTTTAATAATGTACTGCCCTTTGCAGGCGAACCTAAACAACCTACTACACCGCCGCCTTTAACTTCTTTATCAATTAATTCAATAAGGCTCTTTTTCCATTCTTCGATAGACTTTTGATAATTATCAAAAATACCTGATTTTATTTTTTCTAATTCATAGGCAATTGTAGTTTTTATAATCTCTGTGTAGTCATTCTTAGTTTTAAATCTCACATGATAAGCAAGGCTAGGTCCGGAAGCTCCAATATTGCTATGTTCAACATGAAAAATTTCAAGCTCATATTCTTCCATCAGGAAGAGCATTGGGAGTAAACTTAAGTATGAGTAATGCTCATGATATATGGTATCAAAATATTTATTTTCTAGCATTTCATATAAATAAGGCGCCTCAATAATTAATATTGTGTCTTCATTCATTAGGTTGCTTAAAGATTTCATAACTTCATGAATGTCGTCTATGTGTGCGAATACATTGGTAAATGTGATAATTTTGAATTTATTTCCTACACTTAAAATTATCTGCTCAGATAATGCAAGATTTAAGGGAGAATTAAAAACTAGATATCCTTTTTCTTTAGCTAGCTTCGCTACTGATGATGGATCTACACCTACTCTCTTATTTTTTGGAGTTATTTGGTCATAACAATCAAGAAGTATTCCATCGTTACATCCAACATCTAAAATATAAGAATTCTTGATAGAGTATCTCGCGTCTAATGAAGAAACTAATTTCTTGTAATGATCTACAAGGGGCTTAGACGAGGATGAGAGGTAAGAGTAACTATTATATATCTCTGACCAATGAACTATTTCTGATAATTGACACAAATTACATCTCTTACATCTAACGACTTTTAAATCGTAACGCTTCAAATTGATACTTTTAATTGCAGAGTCTGAAAATGAATTAGCAAGCGGCTGCTTGCCTAAATCTATAACATCATGCAAATCTTCAGATTTACAAAATCTACATTTGCTTGATTTCATACAAATTTATCAAGGTTAACTCGAATTAAATCTTGCTCGTAGTCAAGATGATCTCTTTTATTATTTGAAATATTAATAAAGATGGTATCTTCTTCAAAGTACATCAAATGCTCTAGTAAGCTTGGGGTGTAAAACAAATCGCCTGGATTCATATATTCCATCACAGGGGGGGCACTTGATCCAACCTCCCTTGATAAATATTTTATTTTTCCTGAAATAACATAAGAGAAGTGAGAGTCAGTTTTATGATAATGATTAGCCCTAATTGAGCCCTTATTGCTTTTAATTAACGCTACATCATTAAATATATCTTTTGCAATTGGCTGTATTATTCCTCTGTCATCAGTGAAAGCGTCTGGCAATTGAATTTTTGAAGTCATGTTAATCCTTTAATAAATTTAAATATGAATCTATTGTAATTTCTAGTCCCTGCTCTATTGAAAACGATGGGCTATAACCTAATTTTTTAATTTTATTAATATCGGGGCATCTTCTCTGTGTCGCTCCTAATGGCTCTATACCTGAACTAAAGGATCCATCGTATTTCATAATTAGTGCAATTTTTTTATATAAATCCTTAATTTTAATTTCATCCAGGGTTCCAATATTAAATATACCTCTTGAATTTGACTTAAAAATAAGATCAATTCCTTGGATGAAGTCTGAAATATAATTAAATGATCTTGTTTGGCTACCGTCACCTTGCATAACTATAAAATCTTTTTTAAATTTTTTTGCATCATGGATTTTTTTAATTATCTGGGGAATAACATGCTCCATCCCCATGTCAGGCCCATAAACATTATGAGGTCTGAATATAGAGACATTTTTTATGAACTTCGCAGCATAATGAAGACCGTAGATCTCATAAAGTATTTTTCCGCCTCCATATGTATACCTTGGGTTGTTGACGTCCGGAACAACGAGTTCAACTTCTTCTGGGGTTGGAATAATTTTTGGTGATTGGTAAACTTCTGAACTAGAAGCTATAAATAGATGATTAACTGAATGCTCAATACACAAATCAACCACGTTGAGCAAGCCTCTAATACCAACATCTATAATTTTATCTGGTATAGAGTAGAAATTCTCAGTGCCATTTATGTATGCTAAATGGAAAACTGCATCAACAGAATTAAAAGCCATGGAAAGTTCTTTTTTATTTCTAATATCGCCATTAATAATATGACATTTTTCTTTAACATTTTCGAGGTAAGAGCTTTTTCCCCGAGAGAGATTGTCGAATGAAATTACTTCATGGCCTTCATCTAAAAAAAATTTTAAGAGATGACTGCCAATAAAGCCAGACCCGCCAGTAATAAGAATTTTCATTAGGAATGAATGTCGTGTGATCCAAAAGCAAAATAATTACTATTATAACCGCTACTTCCAATTAATTGGCCCCAAAAGTCGTAAACAATTCCTTTCTCAGCCATATTTAAAAAAAGTTTATTAAGGTCTAGGTTCTGAAATTCATAATTTTGATTCATTATAAAGACAACATTCGATTCAAATGTTGCGTCTGGTATTGATTTGTGAACATTGAGAAAACTATGGGTAAATTTTATTTCTTTTTCTGTTGCCAATGAATCATAAACATGAATAGCACAGTGACTATTAATACCCTTTATTTTTTCAATTAATTTTAATGACATGCTTCCTCTAATGTCGTTTGTCGGTGGCTCCCCTTTAAATGCCATTCCCAAGATTGTAACCTTCCTAAAAGAAGTTCCGATTTTTTTTGTTATAAAGACGAGAGCATGATCAATCAACGACTCATTAAGAGACCTTGCATCAACTGCAATTTTGGGTGTGTAATCATTAAAACTTTGATTATAAATATAGGTATCTTTTTCAAGGCATGGGCCACCAACAGGTCCAGGTAAAGGGAGCTTAGTCCTCGGATAATCTCGGCCAGCCGCCCTAATTATTTCGTGTGCTGAAAGCTTAAGCTGATCACAAGACAAAGCAATTTCATTTGCTATAGCAAATCTAATATCTCGTGTTACATTATCTGTCAACTTAACCATTTCAGCTGCTTCTGGCGAACTCATAATAACTGTAGTTGTTGTTAACTTAGAAAATAAATCATGCGCACTATCAGATGAACCTTCGTCAATACCTCCAATAATTTGAGGCAATGATAAAATCTCATTCATGGCATCACCTTCTATTGTTCTCTCAGGACAAAAGGCAATTTTTGGCTTATATTTCAGGGAAGCTGACAATTGATTGAAAATTTTTCTAGTCGTGCCAATCTTAACTGTAGATCTTAAAATAATAGTAGAGTTTTTATTTATGACCCGAGAAAGCTCATCTGTCACTTTAAGAATCATCGAAAGATTTACTTTTTTATGATTGTCTAAAGGTGTACCGATAGTGATTATAAAATAATCACATGAATAAACTTCATCATAATGGGAGTGGAAACTAAATCTGCCCAGCTTGATATTATTATCAATCATGTCATTTAATTTTGGCTCAAAAAAATGAGCTTTTGAGTCTTTTAGAGACTCAAGAATTAAAGGGTTAATTTCAATTCCATAAACTCTAAATCCTTTATTTGCAAATGATACAGCCAATGTCATTCCCACGTACCCAAGACCAATCACACAAATATTTTTCATTTCGACTTTCTAATATTAATTAGTTTATATAAAAAATAAAGATAATTACGGACAAACCTAAAGCTAGATAAAATTATATATTTGAACTTTACGTTAAAATAAATTTTTTTCTCAGGTTTACAACCGCAAGATAAGCATTTTAAAGCAATATTTTTTGCATTCACTGCATAAATTAAAGGCAATTCTTCTCTACAGTATTTAAGATCGACTCCACGGTCAGACTGGAATGAATATGAGCTGGCTCGCTTACAGCTAGAGACATCGAAGTTATTTTTCAACGATAAGTCTTTTGGGCGATCTTCAAAACTAGAGAAATTGATTGAATATTTATTCTCAAAGAAACCATCTGGAATAAAAACTGGAGGTTGTTCATGGAATTTTATATAATTAAATGCAAGATCTTTTGTATGTAAGTAACCGTCAAAATGCTCCGAAATTCTATTCTTAGGAACTATGACAATATGATTGCCTCTGGAAAAGTAAGAAGAAAGATTTTCTGGGCGAATTATTCTTTTCTTGCTCCCAAAATCTTCTAAAAAGAAATTAAGCAGTTGAGATGATTTATATGCATGAATAGAGTCTAGGCAGAAGTTACTATACTTAACATGAAAGGAATTATCAGTTTCATCTATGATTTTAGGATTCAACCAATTATAGCCATAAAGTCTAGTACCAAATTTTATAGATAAATATGCTTCTGGCAGATGTGAATATAAAATTGAAGTTAAAAAAGAAGCCGAGTACTTTTCTGCCTCCTCTTTAAGTAAATCAAAATTTATAATTTCATTAGACATGATTGGATGATCGTTATTAGTTGCGAAAAAAATCCAATCATTAGGCGAATATTTTTTGAGATTATCCACAAAATCCATAGCAGAAATAGATCTTTTATTTTTTATTTTTGCATTTGGAAAAATAGCTTTTATATAAGCTTTGGCAATTTCCGCATCGCCAGCTTTTTCACATTCATAATTAATACAAACAGATTTCCATTTTTGTAATGAATAAGAAAGAAGTGTAAATTTAAAAATATCAATTTTAGATCTCCATTGATATTGAGCACTCATCTTTCTTAAATTATTTAATTGATTAATATTTTCTAGATTTTTAGCTGTCCGTCTCAGTGGCTCGTCTGTTATAAAGGTGTCAATATACAGATGCATTTATTAGATGAATCTAACACCGGAATTATAAGAAAGTAGCTGTTCCTTAATTTCACTCGAATAAGCACCCATCCGAACAATGACATTTGGAATAGCAAATTTTGAGACTGCATCAGGTGACTCGACAAAAAGTGATGTTCCGTAAAGTCTATGATTAATCTTATTTAAATCATTATCTAATACTGATTTAATTCTATCGGGCCTCAACCCAAATGTAAAAAGAAGTTGTGAAAAAACATGAGCCCCGAAAATGAAGACATTGTCAGTCTTAGCTATGACAGAATTCAATCTTTCGACATCTTCTTTAATATCTTGAAAATACTTATTAAAGTTTGATTTATTGATCTCATAAGCTGAGTAATTAAAAGTATTTTTTTGACTTTTGATTAAAATTGCTTCGATAAATAATGAATGCCCCGGACCAAAATCTTCTATCCGACTTATAAAAAAATTATTTTTATTGAGTAAGGCAACAACTAAATCATAATCGAGAAAGTATGTATGCTCAAAATTTATTAAATTCCCATCAAGTCTATTTAGCATTTCAGTCATATTTGGAATAGAGATGATCATTTTTGATCCATCACTTAGGTTCGATGAAATGAGCCCTAAAAAAACATCTGGCTCGTATAAATGCTCTAAAACATGCGAATGAACAACACAATCATAATTGCTTGCAATTTTAAGATTCCTACAAATTTCCTCAGAAAAATACTCTTTAGAAAAAGTTAACCCTTCTTTTTCAATTCCCCCTGATGAAGAGGGCTCTAGTATGTGCCAATTTATCTTTTGCAAGTCTAGGTATTGCTTTGCTAGCCTTCCACTTCCACCGCCTATTTCTAATACATTTCTGGGTTGAGCTTTTTGAATAAAGTGCGCAAATTTCTCATGATGTGCAGCCCAGGTTTTACCTACAGTTCCCGCACCATGACTATCAGAATATAAGAAATCAAGTGGTAGAAGTTTATTGATTTGAACAACGCCAGAGGATCTAGAAATTAAGAGATCTAAATCAACCATAATATCTTGATTGAAGGCTTGATCAGTAACACCCATCTTCGCAGGAAAGTCATTAAAATGATGTAAACTTTCCAAGTCCCTTTGGTGGGAAAAAATACATTCAACTCTCTCATCAAGCTTGATCATTTGCAATACCAATAAAATTTTTCAAAAAATATGCAAGATCTTCTGGATCTCCAAGCCCAAACATTTTTTCTCTATACTTTCCAATATTCAAGAAATTTATTTTTTTATTTTCTTTAATAAGATAATTATATGATGGGCCGACGTAATATTCGTTATTTGATTTATCCTTATTAAATTTCATCTGATCAAAAGCATTGAAGAAGTAATTTGCCTCTTTGAAATAATAAATACCGACTGTAGCCTCATCAGAGATCACTTCTTTTTCTTTTATATCTAATACATTATTCATATTATCTTTTTTAATAAAAGACCATTTCTTATTCGTGTCATTCATGGTTAAAATTAAACCATCAGAAAAATTTTGACGGGCATACTGAAGAATTTCATCAATCTCATAATCAATATACTGATCACAATTTGCAATTAATAACTCATCATTTGAATTGATAATATTTTTTGCTAAATTTACAGTTTCAGCAGGGCCATCCGTTAGATAATCTATCTGAATAATCTTATATTTGAAGTTTAGTTTGCTCAACAAATCGTCGAAATAGTAATTTGAGATCAAACCTGAATTGCATATAAATATAAAATTAACCTCTTCCTTATTTGGCTTGAGATTAGTAACTACTAATTCGATCATAGTTTTCTTGCCAATCTTTATTAAGGGCTTTGGGTCCTTAAAGGAAGCTTCAGAAAATCTCGACCCAAGCCCTGCCATAGGAATAACAATATTTAGCACGTAAAAAACTTATCGGAGAGTTTAGATGGGGTTTTTACAACTAAAGTAACAACCTTATCTGTAAGGGGTTTAAAATCTATCACTTCGTAAGGCTCTACAACAATAATTGACCCTGACTTATAAACTTCTGCATTGATAAGTACTTCACCTGAGTAAATAAAGGTTATTTCAGTTGCGACTTTATGAAAATGAGGCTTTTCTTGAACAAAATTCTCCAAGAAATACTCTTTAATACCGACCTCAAATTGATCTGTTTTATGGGCACATGGTTCAAAATTTCCAATGAACCAACCCAATTTCATATCAGCTATATTTAGTATTTTCACTTAGATAAATTCTTTCTATTTTTATTAATCATATCTTTTGAGTATAAATTTAAAATATGCTCTTCATCAATTTTAATCGCATTAATCGTATTGCCATCTAGAATAAATTGATTCAGAACCGATGGCACATAGAACAAACCATCCGTAGTCCATGAATTTTTTATTGTTTTTTTTGCATTAGTAAGAAAATTAATCCCGTTTTTAAAATAAAAAAAGCCTGCTAAAGCATTACAAGATGTGGGGTTTCTAACAAACGACTCTAACAATTTTTCATTTCGTATAAAGCCATAAGCCCATCTTTTCAAAGTTGATTTAAATGATAAAACACCGGCTTCACAATTGCTTTTTTTGAATTTTTCTAAAAGCACTTCAATATTTAAAATTAATTGGTCAGAATTCACAACTAAAAGCTCATTAGCATCAATAAAATCCGCTGCTAGCATTACAGTGCAAAGTGCACCTTTAGTTTTTCCAACAGTTAGTACTATGCTTTTTTTTGGGCACAACAGCTTTAATGTTTTTTCTAAAGCGTATCTGTCCGCGTGAGATGCGTTTATTATGAAAATAACACGCTTAATTCCTTTTACCTTAGAAAAGCTTTCAATAACATAAGAAATTAATGGGCGACCATTTATCTCGAAAAGCTGCAAAGGTATTTTTTTTCCGCCCTGCTGGAATAGGTCTGATGATGCCATTGGAAAAACAATATTAATCATATTAATTTACTTAGCTTTTTAGAGATATTTTCATAAGTTACCTCTGAAGGATTCTTCACAGCTAGAACATGAGCTCCGCTCTCCCTGGCCGCCTTGAGACCATATTCGTTATCCTCAATTATCAAGGCTTCATTTGGACTAATTTGCATGGCCTTCAAGCATTTATTATATATTTCTGGGCTTGGTTTCGGATTCATAACATCCTGATTAGAAAAAATAAAATCAAAGTAACTCAAAAGTTCACTCTTAGAAAGCATCATCTCAACCGTCTCTCTTATGGAATTTGAGCAAAGTCCTAATTTATATCCATTTTTTTTTAATTCTCCAAGTAAATATTTATGGTGAAAAACTGGATGGCAATGCAACTGTATATAATTATGCGTGTAGATCTGTTTTAATTCTGATACAAAACTAACTAACCCTTTTGGGAGAACCCCTTCTTTAACGAGAATGTTTAATTTAGTTTTGGTGGGAAACCCGTCATATTTATATGTATGAAGCTCTCTAGATATCTCAAGACCGAATAAACTTAATGCTTCGTTTAAAGCATGATAGTGCCAATCTGTTGCGTCAATTAACACACCGTCCATATCAAAAATTACAGCTTTTATCATAGTATTTTTATGAATTAAAAAATTTATTGGCTTCAAATGGTAAGTCTGTACAAATACCAATGTGGTTACAAGGTGAAGAATCGATTGATTTAATCAAAGCTTCCCAAAAAAATTCATGCTCGAACCCATGTAATTCAGGCGAAACAAAGATTGTATTATTTTTAATAGGGAGAGAATTTAAATTCACCAGGTTATTCTCGAATCCTGGCAATGAAAAAGAGTCTACCCAATACCCAACAGCAGCTTCATGAAGCAATGGCTGTGTTTCGAAATCACTTAATCTCGACAAAAATGGGATGCTTTTTTTCTTGTAAATGTCCATTTGAGGTGAAGACATATCAAAGAAAAATAAATTAGTATAGGACCCTAAACCAATAATGTTATCTGCCAAACCATCTGATTTAATATTGATGGCATGCCCAGTCAAGTGTGGATATTGCTCTACTAATTTTAAAAAATTTTTATACGGCAGGTCATCGCCTGAAGCAAAGTCGTGTGAAATCACAATTTCAGAGAAATGATCCCTAATATCAATTTCAACCAAAAAATTATTATCCAATGCATCTTTTATTGCTTCGTATGTATTTTGAAGATTTTTAACACCTCTCCAAAGGCCTCTATGAGCATAAATATGAACACGCTGTCGATATACTGACATTTATACCTTTTCAATTTTTTCGAAGAAATTGTCTATATACTGTTTTAAAAGCTTAAGGTTAGAAGTCAAATCTATAGGATGATTGCCAACCATAAATCCATTCGTATCGACAAAATTTGCATTTTTACAATTTGGTTTTTTTGAAAGATTAAAGTATTTAATAAAAGGGTTTCTTGTTATGTTACCGCTGGCAATAGGCCTTGTCTCAATTCCTTTTTTCTTTAAATATTCAACGAGATTGTTCCTAAGATTGTTATTATTTTTTCTTAAAATAAGAGCAAAACTAAATGAGGAGTGATTTTTTTCGTAATCTTGGACATATAAATATTTATTGTTTTCAAATAATTTTATAAATAATTTATGATTTGTTCTCCTAATTTTGAGCATCGAATCGAATTTTTTCAGCTGCTCAATGCCAATTGCGCCTGTAAATTCAATAGGACGGACATTAAATCCAGGAAGAACGAACCAAAACATTCTACGAAAATCATCTACATTTTTATCATATAAGTGTGAGCTTTCATCTAAATTCCTTAACCAGCCATGTGCCCTTAATGAAATACAAATATCATAAAACTGTCTATCGTTAGTAGTGATCATGCCACCCTCAACTGTGGTGATATGGTGTGAATAAAAAAAACTAAATGTCCCAGCAAGACCAAGGGTGCCGTTAAATTGACTCTTATATTTAGCCCCCATAGATTCACAATTATCTTCTATCAAATGGAGGTTATATTTTTGACATAAGAGTTTTATTTTTTTATATTCTGCAGATTTGCCCAATAAATTTACAACAAGTATAGCCTTTGTTTTTTTACTAATCTGACTCTCAATTAAATCGACATCAATATTTAGCGATTTAGCATTTATATCTACAAAAACAGGCTTAAAACCCAAATAGAACAGTGGAGAATAGGTGGTGGACCAGCCAATAGCCGGAACAATAATCTCATCTCCCGGCATAATAGCTTTCTTAAGGAATCGAAGCGCTGCGATGGCAATTAAATTTGCTGAAGAGCCGCTATTTACGCAAATCGCGTATTTTACCCTGAATTTTTTAGCAAATTTTTTCTCAAAATCTGCAACATGAGGGCCCATTGAGAATCTATTACTTTTTATGACCCTATTAATTGATTCAATTTCTTTTTGGGACCAGCTATCGTGAATAAGAGGATACATCAATTAACCTCGTAATATTTTTTTAAAGATTTAAGACTCTCATCAAAATCTAATTCAGAAATGAAGCCTAATTTTTTTATTTTACTATATGAAACCTCATAGTCTCTAAAGTCAGGGTCCATATTATAATTTTCACTAAATAAATGGGCGTTCGTAAGTTCGCATATTTTATTAGCTACTTCCCCTTTTCTAAAATTATTCTTTGAGTCACCAACATTAAGAATACCCTGCGAATCAAAAGCACCCTCAACTGCCATCATGAAGCATCTCGCAGCTTCATTTACCTCAAGGAAAGTTCTTATTGCATGCCCCTCAAAAAGGGTAATACATTTATTTTTGATAGCATCCTTAAATAAGTTATTAATTAATAAATCATCTCTAGATTTATTGGAAACACCGTATAAAGTAGCAAGCCTCAAAATAACGCCATTAATACCTTGCACAATCTCTTCGCCTTCAGATTTTGTTCGAGAATAAAGTGTAGATGGATTCAAAGGGGTCGATTCATCACAAATACCATCTACTTTTCCGTATGCTGCGCCCGTAGAAGAAAAAATAACTCTCTGATTTTTTGAAATGTTCTTACATAAAATTTTAGTACCCTCTACGTTAATACTTGATGCTTCGTAGGGATTTGAGTCGCAAGCAGGAAAACCCACAATTGCAGCTAAATGAATAATCACGTCAGAGCTTTTAAGAGATTTTTTTAGTGATTGTTCATCCCTAATATCAGCTTTGGTAAAAATATAATTTTTGTTATTAATAAAATTATTAACTGTTTGGGAGCCATCTTTAAATAGATCATAAATTTCAATTATATTAGTCTTATTTTTTAAAAGATTGCATATAGAACTTCCTATATATCCTGCACCACCAGTTATAAGTATTTTCATATTTAACTCTTCTCATGTTTTAGCAATATTATAAGGCAAATAACGAATATTCTTTTGATCCGATATAATGAAAAAAATTTTTTTACGTATTGAATTAGATAAGATTTTCTGTAATTTAATATTAACTTACTGTCTTTTTCAATATTAAATTGTAATCGGAGATAATTGATAATCTTTACCCTTTCACTAATTTTGAAAATTTGATTATTATGATGAAGTCTGTAATTTATTAAGCAATCAGCAGACCAATAAATTTTTCCTTGTTTTACTAACGAAATAAGCAATGCCAAATCTGAATGAATCCCAATAGCTTCAAAATTCATTACATCAAAATGAACAAAACTATTTCTATAAATATAAGAGGAAAAAGGTGGATGACCAATAGAGCCTCTTAAAAAATATTTATCTAATAAAGACATGTAGTCATTAATGATTAAATCATGACTTATGTTAACTAATTTTTTTTTTGTTTTTGAGGACCGATTTAAGATATATGCGTTACATGCGAAAGCTGAAAAATTTTTATCAGATTCTAAAACATTTATACCACTCTCAATAAAATTAGATTCCATAACATCATCATCATGAAACATAATTAAATAATCAGAAGAAGATTCTTTTATAATGCTATTATGATGCTCAATAACATTTAGCCCATGTCTTCTAATATATTGTAATTCTGGAAATTTATTTTTAATAAAAAACTCTACAGCGTTACTTATTGAATTATCGCTAATTATTAAATTAATTTTTATCTTTTGATTTTTTGTAACTTGCTTTAGTGCTGACAATATAGCTTCTTCAATAAAATCAATCCTCTCGAAAGCCATAATATATAAATCTAAATTTATTTTTAATTCCATAAATTTTCTAAAGCAATCTTAATTTTTCATAAGAAGTAATTTTGAAATAATGATTCATTCAAACCACCTTCATAATTCAAAATTTCCTGATCTGCGACTAAGCCACAGACTTTAGGGTCTAGTGCGTGAATATTAATTTTGCTAGATAAGCTTGAGCCGTTTGATAAGGATTCTAGGAGCCAGCTACCGAATCCCCCATCTTTTAAGTGGTCTTCAATTGTTACAATTTGATTACATTGTTTAATTTGAACCTCTTGCAAGTTTTTATATTTCATTCCCCATAATGGTAACGATTTTAAGGTGTAGCTTTCTTTTGCTAATTTTTTCAAAAATTGATTGGCATAATTTAAGGTGGAGCCAGTAGTTAAAAAAGTGATAGTGTTCTGATCGCCACTGTTTATAGTGAACCACTCACCAGGGGTAATATTCGGAACTTCCTTATGGATATTTAGCTCCCCCGACTTTCCAAGCCTTAAATAGCTAGGCTGAGGGTTTTCTAAAAGATACCTCATGCATGCTCGCGTTTCTTGTGGGTCCCCAGGAGATGCAATAAGCATATTCGGCATTATTCTCATTAATGCATAATCTTGAATAGCATGATGGGAATAACCTAACTTTCCATAAGCCAATCCTCCTCCAACGGAAACTATTGTTACGGGTAAATTATGGTAATCGACATCATTTCTTATTTGTTCTGCGCATCTAAAGGTTGGGAAATTTGCTATAGAATATACAAAGACATGAAATCCTTCAGATGCCAATCCGGAAGATAATCCCATCATATTTTGTTCAGCAACACCTGCATTAAAAAATCGGTTAGGAAAACGCTTGGCAAATGGCTCTACAACGCCGTATCCAAGATCTCCGACAATAAGACAAATTTTATCGTTTAACTCAGCTGCACTGACAAGCTCTTCAATAAATGCATTACGCATTTGAATAATCAAGCTCTTTAAGGGCCAACTCTAATTCAACATCATTTGGATTTTTATAATGCCAAATTACTTTATTTTCCATAAAACTAACGCCTTTTCCTTTTATGGTATGGGCAATTATAACTTTTGGTTTTTTTATAGCGACGGTAGCAAGAGCACTAAAAATTTCATCATGATTATGTCCATCAATATTTAACACACAACACCCAAAAGATTCTATTTTTTCTGTAAGCGGCTCTAAATTCAGTGTATTTGCAACGGTATCAAGACTTTGAAGTTTATTATAGTCAATAATAATTGTTAGATTATCTAATTTATGGTGGGCTGAGTATATTAATGCTTCCCAATTTGAGCCCTCATCCATTTCTCCATCACTCAGTAAGACAAATACTTTCCAGGTTAAATTATTAATTTTTGCTGCAACCGCTTTACCAACAGCAAATGGAAGTCCATGGCCTAAAGATCCCGTGGAAAATTCAACGCCACGAACTTTATGGCTTATATGATTCATCAAAAGAGAAAAATTATCACCAAAACTATGGATTTCAGCATCTGAAATAAAATTGATTTCCCGAAGGGCTGAATATAAAGCGACACAAGCATGGCCTTTACTGAGAATAAATCGATCCCTTTTATAAGATCTATCATTATCAATGTCAAAATACATAACTTTTCCATATAACACAGCAATAATGTCACAAATAGATAAAGCGCTAGCAATATGAGATGCTTTTGCTCGATGCACCATTCGCAAGGAGTTTTTACGAATATTTAATGCAAAATCTATAGTTGATGTCATTAAATACTACTTAAGAATTTCTTTTATTTGATTTGCAATATACATAACTTGATCTTTTGTTAAGCAAACACCACTGGGTAAATTGATTGCCTGGTTGCCAATTAAAAATGCAATAGGTTTTGGCTCCTGCTTTAATGGCCAAATTGGATACTGGCTAATTGCAGGGAAAACTGGTCTTGAATCAATGTTTCTTGATTTTAATTCTTTTATTAAATTATCTCGACTGACGAGACTAGAAGACTCTAATCGAATACTAGACATCCAATAAATACTTCTAGCCCCTTCAACCTCTTTATTTAATAAAACATTTGGGACTCCTTCTAAACCTTCTTCGTACCAGGAAAATATTCTTCGCTTCATCTCAATAAGTTCATCAACTCTCTCTAATTGAGCCAATCCAAGAGCCGCCTGAATGTTAGACATTTTAAATTTAACGCCATCTTCATCTATCCAAAATGTACGATTTGGATTTCTACCTTGATCCCAAATTTTGAATGCTTTTTGATACAAGTCTTTATCATTAGTTACGAGCATACCACCTTCGCCTGTTACCATAAGTTTTGCGCCTTGAAAACTAAACCCTGCAAAACTGCCAAAAGAGCCGCATCTTTTTCCTTGCCATTCTGCACCAATAGCTGGTGCCGCATCCTCAACAATTTTTAAATCATATCTATTTGCGAGTTGCATTAAATTTGTCATCCGTGCCGGGTGTCCATACATATGCACAGGCATAATCGCTTTTGTTTTATTGGTAATTAATTTCTCTACTGAACTTGAATCGATATTCCATGTGTCTATTTCAACATCAGCAAAAATAGGGGTCGCTCCAACATATCTTACTGCGTTAGCAGTAGCGACCCAGGTTTGATCAGGAACAATCACTTCATCTCCAGGGCCTATATCTAGAGCCATTAGAGCAATTTGCATGGCACCTGTGCAACTTGAGGTTGCCATTGCATAACCAACTCCAATATATTCTGCAAAAGCACTTTCAAATCGAGTGAGATATTTTGACCATTCGCCATTCCAACCTTTTGAGGCAGCGTCATAAGCATATAAACTCTCTTTAGATGATATCGAGGGACCAGCAGTCAAAATCATAGATTTTCCAACATCATATGAGGATGGTTTCCAAATCATTTTAATGAAGAATTTATCTGGTTTTTCAGACTGGCAAGCTTGCCGATAGCTAATAATATTATTTTTGGTTTCTTTAACTAATGGAATTTTTTCCGTCTTAACAAAATCATTTTTTTCGTAGAATTGAATTTCATCAATATCATCATCCATAACTCCTAAAGAAAAGCTATCAACATTAGTTGTTTTTCGAAACCATTCAAATAAAGACAGTAACGCACTCAAAATAATCTCTTTAGAAGATTCTGGATTACATTTTAGAACATCGTTAATTACAAATTGGCCGCTATAGCAATTATCAACAGTGATTTGGCCGCAAATCTGACCTTCATTATTTACAATCAAAAAAATTATTCTATCTTCGACATTTAAAACTTCATTTCTAACCCAGTCGCTTAAATCTTGGATATCGGAATTATGTTGAGATGAAACTGTAATTGGGTTAACATTTTTACAAAAAAATAGCTTTTGCATTAAAGGAAGATCATTTAGATGAAAAATGCTCAGTGGTAATAAAAAACCAAAATCACCTGTAGGTATAGATTTTAAATACGCCTCCTTAATATTTTGAGATGATTTTAAGAATTTAAAATTATTAATAACTGATTTTTTAAATATCTCTAAAGATTTAATGTCCATTAAAGCCCCAAGTAAAAGATTAAATTTATATAATTTTTAAAAATTAAGAGCATAATATATTAAAAAAATTAATTTCCTTGCTATACAAATTTATTTGTTTTGGAAAGTTTTAAATTAAGATAGATTTTTTCGCCATCTTTCTCAAAATAAGCAAATCCACTATTTCCAAATGTTCTGGCTCTTAGCTTATTTAAAAGATCTTCTGCTTTATAAGTTTCTTTTAAATCGATTTTATCAAGCTGCTCTATTTCATTTTTAGAATGATAAATTGCATCATTGTGGTTTTGGGGTTTTGCTTTAATATTTCCAAGCTTTATGTCTCCCCATTTTTCCATAAATAAAATAATAATTTCGCTTTGTAATCTGTCATATATATCCTTTGCCGTATCAGTGATTAATATTGGTATTTCTTTTTGTGCCCAAATATCGCCTGTATCAGCTCCTTTTTCAATTTTGTGTAAAGTTACACCTGTTTTAGTTCCATCAATTAGACTATGCACATGCGGGAACCAGCCTCGATTAATCGGGAGTAATGCTGGGTGAAAATTAATAGTTATATTTGCCAAATTAAGTATATTTTCATCTAACAACCAAGGCCAATAAACACAAATAATTGTATCGATTGCTTCTTCCTTAAGCCAATTTAGATGGTCTTGATTTTTAAGCACATCGCGACCAGTAAAAACTCTCTCACGAGATATACCAGCAGCCTTAATGATATTTTCATCTTGCTCTTGGTTTTCTCCTGTTAAGTAAAGTGCCTGTATATAATCATATTGTGAATATTTTGATAAAAAATCAGCGACCTTAAGACCGGGTAAATGATTAGCAAAAAGCGCTATATGGTTTTTTTTTGCTGACTGCATCAAATCTTCATTCATCAGTTCGCTATTAATATAATTTTTATCTTGGTTTAACTGTTTCATTCATAGCCCTATAAATAATAAAACTTACAAGTTTAATCAATTAATCTTTTAATTAAAATTAATACCTAAAAAATGTTCAATCTTAGTAGCAACAAAATCAAGCATTTCTTCTGTGAGCCCAGGATACACACCCACCCAAAAACTATCATTCATCACAATATCTGTATTTCTTAAACCTCCACTTACCCTATAGTTACGACCATTCATATAAGGTTGCCGTATTAAATTTCCTGCAAACAATAAGCGTGTACCTATTTTCTCTTGGTCAAGATAAGACAATAAGTCTACGCGACGAATATTTGCCTCAGGCTTGATAGTCATTAAAAAACCAAACCATGAAGGGTTAGAGTTCGGTGTTGCTTCAGGGAAAATTAAAAAATCCTTACAGGATTGAAGACGCTCATATAAATAATTAAAATTTTTCTTACGTGCCTCAATGAAGTTCTCTAATTTATCCATCTGGGCTAAGCCACACGCAGCCTGCATATCGGTAATTTTTAAATTGTAACCTAGATGTGAATAAGTATATTTATGGTCATAACCTTCAGGAAGGTCTCCTAATTTCCAACAGAAGCGCTTGCCGCAAGTATTGTCTTTACCGGGGGCACAGTAGCAGTCGCGACCCCAATCGCGGAAAGATTCAATGATTGTCTTAAGTTCAGCATTGTTAGTAAATACAGCGCCACCTTCGCCCATTGTAATATGATGGGCCGGATAAAAACTTAACGTGCCTATATCACCAAAAGTGCCTGTAAGCTGCCCGTTATATCGGGACCCTAATGCATCACAATTATCTTCGATGAGCCATAAATTGTATTTTTTGCAAATTTCTAAAATTACTTTTAGGTTAAATGGGTTGCCAAGAGAATGAGCTAGCATAATAGCTTTCGTTTTTGGGCTAATTGCCCTTTCAACCTTTGTGATATCAATATTATGTGTAGAAATGTCAATATCAACAAACACAGGGATCGCACCAAATTGTAAAATTGGATTCACGGTTGTAGGAAAGCCAGCTGCCACAGTGATAACTTCATCGCCTACTTTAATTGCACGCTCTTTAAGCTGCGGTGATGTTAATGCTGAAAATGCGAGAAGATTTGCTGATGATCCTGAGTTTGTTGTGATTAAAAATTTTACCCCTAAAAAAGTCCTTAACTTTTTTTCAAAAGCCTCATTAAATCTCCCTGTTGTAAGCCATCCATCTAAGGATGCTTCAACCATAGCTTTCAATTCTGTAGCATCAAGCACCTTGCCAGAAGGGGGAATTAAAGTCTGACCAGGCTCAAAAGGTATTTTTTGAAATTTAACTGAAGCAAACTCATCAATAAGATTCGCAATTTCACTTCTAATATTTTGTAATTTATCCAAATGTAAACTCCGATTTAAAGATATGAGCTATTTATATACTCATCGATTTCATTCAACGAATACTCTCTCATATTTTTTTGATTAAAATTTGCTCTATACCACAAACAAGTTCTTTTAATTGTTTCATTTATATCCCATCTAGGCTTCCATTTAAGCTTAGTCATGGCTTTATTGCTGTTTAACTTTAAATAATTAGCTTCATGAGGATTCATTATGTCGTGATCTGTTGAAAATTTTGAACCTTCAGCCCAATAATGAGTAAGTTTATTTGCAATCCACTCCACATTTTTTACTTCAACCTCTAACGGACCGAAATTCCATGGTTCAGCATATTCAGCTCCTTCTTTATAAAGCTCTTGCGCAAGCATAAGGTAGCCACTTAATGGCTCCAAGACATGTTGCCATGGTCGAATTGATAAGGGACTTCGAATAATAAGCTCTTCTTTATTTGTTATGGCCCGAATAAAATCTGGAATTAATCGATTCTGAGCCCAATCACCCCCACCAATAACATTACCAGCTCTAGCAGAAGCAATTGCAATATGATGGTTATTGTATGTTTTAGAATTAAAAAAAGAAGAACGGTAAGCTGATGTAACTAATTCTGCACATCCTTTACTGCTGCTGTAAGGGTCATAACCCCCCATCGCATCATTCTCAGTATATCCATAATCAGATCTCTCTTGATTGTCATAACATTTATCGCTTGTAATATTAACAACAGCCTTTACTGAACCGGATAAACGAGCAGCTTCCAAAATATGAACGGTGCCCATAACATTAGTAGAGTACGTGTCGATCGGTGAGTTATAAGACTCTCGAACAAGCGATTGGGCAGCCATATGAATAACTATTTCTGGCTTCGTTTTATCGACTGTTTTCTGAAGCAGATCAAAATGTCTTATATCGCCAATAATGGATTGAAAGCTATCCTCAATGTTTAAAATATTAAATAGATTTGGTTGCGTTGAAGGAGGAAGAGAAAAGCCAGTTAAGTTGGCTCCCATAGAGGATAACCATAGCGAAAGCCAGCTTCCCTTAAAACCCGTATGTCCAGTCAAAAGAACAGATTTATTTTTCCAAAAAGTGGGGTCTATTGCCATATTTTCCATGGTGCTGAATTTGCTCTCCAAAGACTATCGAGATAAAGCTTGTCTCTTAGGGTATCCATGGGCTGCCAAAATCCATCATGAACAAAAGAAGCCAGCTCGTCATCTTTGGCTAATTTTTGGAGCGGATCTTTTTCTAAGACCGTCTTATCATCCTCAAGGTAATCGAAAATTGCCGGCGAAAATACAAAAAAACCACCATTAATAAATGCCCCCCCATTACTAGGTTTTTCTGTAAAGTCGACAACTTTGTTATCTTTAATATCTAAAACACCAAAACGTGCAGGAGGTAAAACTGCTGTTAGTGTTGCTTTTACATTTGCTTTTTTATGAAAGTTTATTAAGTTGTTAACATTAACATTGGAAAGTCCATCGCCATATGTTAAACAAAAACAATCTTCGTCTTTAACGTAATCATAAACCCTCTTAAGTCGTCCGCCAGTCATGGTGTATTCGCCTGTGTCTACAAGAGTTACTTTCCATGGCTCAGCATTTTTTTGATGAACTGTCATCTCATTATTTTTCATGTCAAATGTGACATCTGACATATGCAAAAAATAATTCGCAAAATACTCTTTAATCAAATAACCTTTATAACCACAACAGATAATAAAATCATTTACACCGTAATATGAATAGATCTTTAAAATATGCCAGAGTATTGGCATATTACCAATTTGAATCATTGGCTTAGGTTTATTTTCCGTTTCTTCTGAAATTCTGGTACCAAAACCGCCTGCTAAAATAACAGCTTTCATTGTCTCTCCTTCAACCCTTTAGTTAACTGAGCATAGTTATACTTTTTAAATATTTTTCCATTTTTTAATTCTATTATTTGGTCACAATTTTTTAACGTACCAATTCTATGTGCCACGATTAAAATCGTTAAATCAGAACTTAATTTATTAATTGCGGACATTATAGAGTGTTCTGTCGCAGAATCTAATGCGCTTGTTGCTTCATCAAAAATAATTAATCTGGGTTTTCTATACAATGCTCTAGCAATACCAATCCTTTGCCTTTCACCTCCAGATAATTTAATGCCTCTCTCTCCAATATTTGTATCTAAGCCATGTGATAACCGATTAACCAAATCAGATAACTGAGCCTGCTTAATAACATTTTTAATTAAATTATCATCTATAGATTCTATTGCAAATCCTAATGCAATGTTCTCCTTAATTGTTGCGTCTGCTATATAGATATTCTGTGGTACATGTGAAATATTTTTTTGCCATTTGTATGCATTAGATTCATTTATTTTTTGATTATCAATAAACATTTCTCCTGACTTTGGCAACAAGAGAGCCATGATAAGATCAACTAGAGTACTTTTCCCGCAGCCAGTTTTGCCAATAATCCCAACTCTTGAGCCTTTTTTAATAATTAAATCAATTCGATCAAGAACCACCGGTGAATTGCTGGCGTAAGCAAAAATAACTTTTTTAAGCTCAATAAAATTATTAAATAAAAGTGGCTTTAATTTTGATTGTTTTTTAAAAAATTTTGGTTCTGGCTGCTCCAGCAACAACAAAACATCATCAAGAGTATTAATTCCTGATTGTATATTTGTCCACGAAATATAAAGTTGCTGAAGGACTGGCAATATTTTTTGTGCGCCAATGGCAAGCGTTCCTAGAATTGGAATCGCGTTACTAAAGTTTTTATCTAGCATGCTCAACCGATAAGCTATTATAATAATGAAGATTGTCCCGAAGCTTTCAATAACCAGCCTTGGACTACTGCCAATAAAAACGCTGCTTGCTTGAGCACTCCTAAGTTTAATATCTGTTTTTTTATAAATATCACAATAGATCGACTGAGTACCATCAATCATAACGTCTCTTATTGAACCCAGTCCCTCCTGAATAGACTTGATTGACTCGTTCAAAGAGGATGCCATAACATGGCTATTAAACTGAAGCTTCTTGTTTGTAAGGTACGCAACAAGAAAATAAAAGGAAGCAAATAAGAGCGCAGAAATAATAGTGGCTTCAAGATTGACCATAGCTAGTGCAGTTAGCATAAACACTAATAATGTAAAATAACTAATTAGATTTGCAGACGGCATAATTATTTGGCTAATAATATTATTAGCCTTGCTAGACATAGCGCTAATAATTTCACTACTATTTTTATTGATATGAAAACTATACGACTGATATAAAGTTAACTCGTAAACTCTGCAGCTCAAATCAGACCCGAGCGAATATGAAAATCTTGTACTAAACCATATTAAAAATAATCTAAGAAAACCACTTACTAATACTGACAAACCAAACAAAATTGAAAAAAACAAAAGAATTTTTTCTGTACCAAAATAGAAAAAATTTTCATAAAGATAATTAAAAACCTTATTTTTTATTAAATATTCTGGATTAGCTAAAACAGATAAAAAAGGTAAAACAAGACCTATACTAATAAGCTCCGATAAAGATGCAATTAGAGACAAAAAAATTAAAAATACAAAACTTTTCTTTTTTTTATGTCCTATGCATTTCCAAAGTCTAATAAATAAATTAAATTTACTCGACATGAGAATTCACTTCCCTCCCGTACAGGTCTTCAAACCTCTCAATATCGTCCTCACCAAGATATTGCCCGGTTTGAATTTCTATTAACTCCAAAATATTTTCACTTCTATTAGATAATTTATGCTTTACATTACAAGGGATGTAAGTGGACTCATTTTCATTAAGTGTAATTTCTTTTTCACCGCAAACTACTGTTGCAACACCTTTAACAACTACCCAATGCTCAGCCCTTTTATTATGTTTTTGCAAGCTTAAGCTTTGCCCTGGATTAACTTTTATACGCTTTACTTTAAAAGTTTCACCCGAATCAATAGTATCGAAATGACCCCATGGCCTTAAAACTTTTCGGTGCAAAGTTCTCTCTTCTCTTTTATGAAGTTCAAGCTTGCTAAATAAATTTTTTACATTCTGACTATCATTTAAACTTGAAATTAAAACTGAATCAGCAGTCTCAACAACAATTAAATTATCTAATCCTGTCATTGTAACAAGCCGATCATTTGCATAAACTAATGAATCTTTTACATCATCTAAGATAACGTCTCCACGAACAACATTCCCACTCTTATCTTTTTTTGATATTTTCCACAACGCATCCCATGAACCTAAATCATTCCACCCAGCATCCAAGAAAAGAACTTTCGCAGGGAATGGAATATTTGGAGATTTCTCTATTACCGCATAGTCAATCGATTCACTAGAAATCTTTTCATAGAGTATCGAATTAGGTCTGAAAAATATTCCGTCACATGAAGATTGTTTATATGCATTTTCAGTTGCAAGCAATATGTCTGGTCTACAGTGTTTTAAAGCATTTAACCAGACTTTCGCCTTCATGATGAATATGCCGCTATTCCATGAATAGTTTGAATCCTCAATATATTTTTTTGCTGTTTCCGAATCTGGTTTTTCTTTAAATTCAGCCACATCGTATTCACCATTGTTACCTTTTTGATTTCCATTTTTAATATAGCCAAAACCTGTATGTGCAGAATCAGGCCTAATTCCTAAAACTACTATATTTCCCTCGCTTGCAGTTTTTATAGCCTTATCTATAGTCTCTTTAAAAGAAGTTAAATTTGCAATAACCTGATCCGCGGGAGATATAAATAATATGGGATCCTGTCCAGCTTCCGATGCCTTTAGCGCTGCTAAAGTAAGAGCTGGCGCAGTGTTTTTCATTAATGGCTCAATAATTAGTTTAAAATATTTAGCGGGGAAATCCTTCATATGATCTGAAACTAAAAATCTATGTTCCTCGTTTGCAACAATCAGCACTTCATTTAATTTTACATTTTCATTCGAAATATAACTTACCCTGTCTAAGGCTTGTTGAAACAGAGAGGAATCCCCCAAAAGAGACAAAAACTGTTTAGGGAGATTGTGTCTAGACATGGGCCACAAGCGAGTCCCGGACCCCCCGCACAATATTACAGGCGTCACTTTAAAGATTTCTTTTACCAATTTTTATCAACCATAGATTCATCGATATTTTGTTTTAGTCTTACAAATTCTATTTCTTCTTTTAAACGTTGGTATTCTTCTGTTTTGCGTTTTAAAAAAGCAATTGCCAATGAAGATTTCTCTGCAATTCCTTTGGGGGTAAGGATATATAGGTACTGCATTTTATTTGAATTTTTTTGGAAATTATTCATTTTTAAATGCCCGATGCTAACTAGGGCTTTTAAGCAATAATTTACGCTTCCCAAGCTTATTTCCATCTTATTTGCTAATTCCCTTTGAGTTAAATTTGGATTGTCTTGAAGTTGCTGCAACAATCGAAAATGCAGATCAGGATTAATAGTTTTCTTAAATTTCATAATGACAAAATAGCAGAGAAATAAGTTGTTCAATAATGAACAACTAAGGTAAAATAAACTCACAAGAAAGTCAATCATGTGTTGCCATAAAAAAACTATAGCTCACAAAAACAATGATAACTAGTTACTTTATTTATTCTTGGTTAAGTTGTTTTGAGTATGATTAAAGATTGCATAAAATATGCAATAAAGAGTAATAAATAAAATAATTGCAATCAAAATAAAAGGTGGTTTGTGATAAAACCAACTGATTGCCAGCAAAGGGAATGTCCATAGTATGCCTAAAACTGGCGTAACAAGTGCATTTGCTATTTTTTTATAGGCAGGCTGTTGACTAAAAAAATAGAAGATTTTAAGATGTAAATGAGCTGTATCAGCTTGATAAATGGGGATGCCTTTCATCATGCGTCGCAATAAACTAAAAACAACTTCAGTAGCAGGATAAATCAAAATCAGGACAGCTCCCCAAGGTGAAATTTCAGGATGACGGCCAAAGACTATGATAGTAAGCATGCTCAGGATCAAACCCAAACTATAAGCCCCTAGATCCCCTAAAAAAATTTTGCCGTAAGGATAATTCATAATCATATAGGGAACTAAAATTAGTGTCACATTGAAGATTGCGGATAGCATAACAACATCACTAGTTTTATAGCTTAAGAATAGAAGCGCACTTAATATAGATATCGCAACTGCGCTGCACAGACCATTCACCCCATCAATCAGATTCATCCCATTAGCAACCGTTGTCATGCCTAAGATATAAAAATGATGATGAGGATTGTTGTTTAAAGAGGATAAATTTTCGAGATTGCCAGCTTAAGTTAACAAATCGAGTGATACCACATCCTCTTTTGAATGACTAAACCAATCCAAAACAAAATTTGAACCAATAAAACCTGCAGCACCTGTTACCAGAATAGTCATATCGCAATTTTATCATTACGACTAAGGTTTAAGCTTTTAAGAGTTTTTAATGAAAGATTTTTTAAAGCTGGTGTTGCACAGGCACCTAAAATTGAAGTAAGTAATATTATTAATAATCTATTCATCAAATACACTCAAAAATATACCTGTCGGTATTTGGATTTGTAATTGCTTGCACTCTTGCAGACAATCCTTTATATAAGCTACTATATTTTAAAAGTTAAATATCATTTAAAATCAATAACTTATATATTGTTTATTGGTGGAGCTGGGGGGAATCGAACCCCCGTCCGTAAGCACTCTACAGAGAGTTCTACATGTTTAGCTATCGTTGTTTTTGTTTAACGGTTCAATCACCAACGAGCAAGCAATTTTG
>Ga0214919_10001367_pt1 | contig 40205 bp, 41 predicted proteins | sample LL1503_MetaG_FD_177994 | JGI IMG/M metagenome (GOLD analysis project Ga0214919, IMG submission 177994) | Freshwater microbial communities from Lake Lanier, Atlanta, Georgia, United States - LL-1503 | ecosystem: Environmental > Aquatic > Freshwater > Lake | place: USA: Georgia | collected...
GTTGAAATTGAAACCAAAAAAGATGGGGAAACCCGTCAAGCGAGGTGCCCACTCCCACACCACCCTAAACACCGATAATTTGGCCGTCCTGCCTGGAGGAGTTTGGGTGGCCACAGGTGGGGGAATTTGAAGTGGCCATCGGGGGCATAATTCCGCGACTAAGACTTAAATGCGATTACTGCGCTGGCCGATCCTGATACGGCAAGGCGCGAGCGTGCTCAGCGATAGTACGCGTCCGGAATGTTTGCGCATCTTTCTCTCTGTAAATTCAAGCCCGATATAAAACAGTAAATTTTATCTTTTTTGCACTGGCAAATATAGCAACTCATTCAGGAATTTCTGTGTCAATTTTTCGCCATATCAAGGAGGCAGTCTCATACGTTCAGTCCGTGTTCAAGCATCTTTAGGTATGGGCTCGACTCGGGTGGTGGGAGATTCGTCAACAGTACCGCAGGTCAATGCTTGGATCATTCTGGATTTCACTTCGACTGGCGCATGGAAAGATTTTCGATTTTTTTCAATATGATGGTATCTATTTTTAGGCATAGTAAGGAGTAAATCTATGAAGATATTGGTCACAGGTGCTTGCGGCTACAAAGGGCACGTTCTCGTACCCAAGCTGTTGGCGCGAGGATATAACGTCGTCGCATTCGATACGATGTGGTTCGGCAATTTCCTGCAATCCCATCCAAACCTCGAATGTGTCAAGGGTGATGTACGGGATATTGAGGGAATCAAGTTGGATGGTATCGACGCTATCATTCATTTGTCATCCATTGCAAATGATCCATGCGGTGATTTGGATCCTAAACTCACTTGGGAAGTGAGTGCGCTTGCAACAATGCAGCTAGCGGACAAAGCCCGTCGCAAAGGCATTAAGAGATTCATTTACGCTTCCTCAGGTAGTGTATATGGGGTCAAGGATGAACCCCAAGTAACAGAAGACCTTGAGCTGAAGCCGATTTCTGAATACAACAAAACGAAGATGGTTTCGGAGCGCGTGCTTTTGAGTTACGGAAGCGATATGTCAGTACAAATTGTGCGCCCTGCAACAGTTTGTGGTTATTCACCTCGCATGCGTCTTGATGTTTCGGTAAACATGCTAACCATGCAGGCGCTAACACGGGGCAAGATAACCGTGTTTGGTGGTAATCAAACACGCCCCAATATCCATATCGACGACATTACTGATGTCTATTTGCATCTTTTGGACAACCCACAAGTTACAGGCATTTACAACGCAGGTTTTGAGAATATATCGATTCTTGATATTGCGCAGCTTGTCACAAAACACGTCCCTGCGGAAATCATTGTCTCTGAATCGAATGACCCACGTTCCTATCGCGTGAATTCAGACAAGTTATTGGCCGCTGGCTTTAAACCAAGTAAGTCCGTAGAACACGCTGTACGCGAGATTATTGAAAAGTTCAAAGATGGGACTCTCAAAGATGAAGACCACTTCCATAACCTAAAGTGGATGCAAAAAACCGTTTTAAACAAGCTCGCTTAGTGTTGAAGGCGCATATGAGTTCAGACCTGCCAACACGTAACGCGGCTTTTGTAGGGTACGCATCAACGCTTCAGGGAGTCCTTCAAACGTCCGACTGGTCTCCTGTCGCAGATTTGGCGGCGGACATGCTTGCCGCGTGGAAGAGTGGAAACCAGATATTTTTCTGCGGCAACGGTGGAAGCGCCGGCAATGCCGTGCACTTGGCCAATGACTACATTTATGGCGTGGCCAAACGCACCGGTGGTGGCATACGAGCGGTTGCGTTGTCGGCTAACCCGGCCGTCATGACCTGCTTGGCCAACGACGTGGGTTACGACTACATCTACAGCGAGCAACTGGCCGTACTGGCCAACGAAGGCGATGTGCTGGTCACCTTGTCCGGTAGTGGCAATTCGCCCAACATCTTGCAGGTGCTGGAGCAAGCCAAGTCCATGAAGGTGAAAAGCTATGCCATCCTAGGATACACCGGCGGCAAAGCAAAGGCAATTGCCGATGTGGCCATTCATTTTCCGGTTAATGACATGCAGATTGCAGAAGACCTGCAACTGGTGGTGGGTCACATGCTAATGCAGTGGCTGTATGAAAATCGCCCTCCCGCTCCCTGACTCCGTTTTGGAGAGATAAACCATGGAAACCGTATTCGTCATCGGCAGCAATTCGTTCTCGGGCGCCAGCTTTGTGGACTTTGCGCTGCAACAGGGTGTAAATGTTATCGGCACCAGTCGCTCAGTCGAGCCTATCGATGCCATGCTGCCTTACAAGTGGCGCGACCACAGCAAGTTTGCCTTCCACAAGCTGGACCTGAACAAGGACCTGCAAGGCATTACCGACCTTCTGCACGCGGTCAAACCAAAGCATGTGGTTAACTTTGCGGCACAGAGCATGGTTGGGGAGAGCTGGCAGAACCCGCAAGATTGGTTCATGACCAACGTGGTGTCTACTATCAAGCTGCACGACGTACTGCGGAAGTGTGACTTTTTAGAGCGCTATGTGCACGTCTCCACGCCCGAGGTGTACGGCAGTTGCTCAGGCTTTGTGGATGAGAATTTTCCATTTAACCCCAGCACCCCTTACGCCGTATCGCGCGCCGCTGCCGACATGAGCCTGCGCACCTTCCACACAACCTACAATTTCCCGGTGGTTACCACGCGCGCAGCCAATGTGTATGGCCCGGGCCAACAGTTGTACCGCATCATTCCCCGGACCATATTGTTCATCCTGCTGAGGCGCAAACTGCAGCTGCACGGCGGCGGCGTGTCTACCCGATCGTTCATCCACATGGCCGACGTTTCTGATGCCACCTGGAAAATCATGCAAAACGGCAATAACGGCGACACGTATCACATATCAACCAGCGAAGTGGTTTCCATCCGTGAACTGGTGGAGCGAATCTGCGCCAAGCTAAACGTTCCGTTTGAGGACCGCGTGGAAATGGTGGGCGAGCGCATGGGTAAAGATTCAGCCTACCACCTTGACAGCAACAAGCTGCGCACTAAGCTGGGCTGGACTGACCGCATTTTGCTGGACCATGGGCTCGATGAATGCATTGCCTGGGTGCGCAACAACTTTGAAGCGCTCAGGGAATCCGACTACGACTACACCCACAAACCATGATGCTCACCAAAGACCCATCCCAACTGGCGGGTTTGGCCTCCACGCTGCGCGCTCGCATCATTGAAACATCGTCCAAAACCGGCACCCCACACCTGGGATCCTGCCTGTCATGTGTGGATATTCTCACGGCACTGTATTTCAGCGTGCTGCGTATAGACGCCAGCAACTCGCGCGCTGCCGAGCGCGACCGTTGCATTCTGAGTAAAGGCCACGGTGCGATGGGTTTGTTCCATGTGCTGGCCGAGCGGGGTTTCTATCCACTGTCCGATCTGGACACCTATGGCGAAGACGGTGGAGTGTTTGCCGAACACCCACCTACCCCTGACCACCTTGCCGGCATCGAGGCTGCTACTGGCTCACTGGGCCACGGACTGCCGTTGGGGCTAGGCATGGCACTGGCAGGACGTATACAAGGCCAAAGTTACAACGTCTACGCAGTGTTGGGTGACGGCGAATGCAATGAAGGCTCGGTGTGGGAGGCGGCCATGTTGGCTGCCGCACAAAAGGTAAGCAATGTATGCGTCATCATTGACTTCAATAAATGGCAGGCCACTGGCCGCAGCCGTGAAGTCATGGCTCTGGACCCCCTTGCTGACAAGTGGCGTGCATTCGGCTGGAACGCAGTGGAAGTGGATGGGCACAATTTTGAGGAGCTACTGGCAGCGTTAACGCAGTTCCCCAACGCAAACGGCCAGCCTACCGCCATCATTGCCCACACTGTCAAAGGCAAGGGAGCCTCCTTCATGGAGGACGACAACAACTGGCACTATCGCATTCCAACCCACGAAGAAGTTGTCAAATCTAAAATTGAACTAGGGGTGGCGCTTTGAGAAACGCATTTGCAGAAGAAATGACTCGTATTGCTGCCACCGACAAACGCGTGGTGGTCTTGTCCGGAGATATTGGCAACAAGCTGTTTGACAAACTCAAGGCGGTCGATGAAAAGCGGTTTTATAACTGCGGCATCGCCGAAGCCAACATGATGGGCGTGGCAGCAGGCATGGCGATGTCGGGCCTTCGTCCTTTTGTGTACACAATTACGCCGTTCACCACCACGCGCTGCTTTGAGCAGATCCGAGTGGACGTGTGTTACCACCATGCTCCGGTGGTGATAGTTGGAACGGGCTCAGGCTTGTCGTACTCGGAGTTGGGGCCCACCCACCATTCGCTGGAAGACATGGCCATTTTGCGCACACTTCCAGGTATGCGCGTGCTTGCCCCGTGTGATGCATCAGAGCTACGCCAGGCGCTGCATGAGGTGCTCAAGGACGACAGCCCTACCTACATCCGTATTGGAAAGAAAGGCGAGGCAGACATCCACAAATCCCTTCCTGGTCTGCGTCTGGGCAAGGTGTTGGTTATTCGTCCGGGCACGGATGTAGCGCTTATGTGCGCCGGCAACATGATGGTCGAAACCTTGAAGGCAGCTGACCTGCTGGCTGTCAGCGGCATTTCTGCCGAGGTAGTAAGCTTTCACACCGTCAAGCCGCTGGACGCTGCCTACCTGCAGCAGGCAGCCGCGCGCTTCAAGCTGCTGGTCACCGTAGAAGAGCACAGTCGCATTGGCGGGTTTGGCAGCGCCGTGGCCGAATGGCGCATGTCGCAGACCAAAAATGTGGCGCAAGTTGGCTTTGGCACTGACGACGTGTTCATGCACGAAGTGGGTAGCCAGGCCTATGCACGCAAAAAATACGGACTGACCGCCGACAACATCGCTGCTACTACACTGGCTGCACTGCGTGCATGACCCCTCCCATGCACATCGGTCTGGATTTCGACAACACCATCGTCAGCTACGACGCCCTGTTCCACAAGGTGGCACTCAAGGGCGGGTGGATTACCGCCGAGGTGCCCGTTTCCAAAGTGAGCGTGCGCGACCATCTGCGCTCTATCGGCAAGGAGCCCGTGTGGACCGAGATGCAGGGGTATGTGTACGGCGCCCGCATGGACGAGGCTGCGGCCTATCCGGGCGTTGTGGAGTGCCTGGTATGGTCCAGGGAGAAGGGAATTCCGGTGTCCATCGTCAGCCACAAGACTCGGCACCCTTTTCTTGGCAAACAGTACGATCTACACGCAGCAGCGCGCCGCTGGATTGGCCTGCATTTGACGGATGCTGTGGGCCCGCTGGTGGCGCCGGAGCGGGTGTATTTCGAGCTCACCAAGGAATCCAAGGTGCAGCACATTGCCGACATCGGCTGCACCGTTTACGTGGACGACCTGCCAGAGATACTGCTGGCGCCCGGGTTCCCGGCAGCTGCTTCACAAATTCTGTTTGATCCGGATAACCACCATCAGGCGCTAACTTTGCCGCGGGCAACGCACTGGTCAGAGGTTCGTAGCCGCCTGGAAGCGCAATGGCGAGCGATTCCCTAGAGCCAGCCGTTGCCGCACTGCTTGCCAGGCGGGACCGGGGCGTAGCGGGTTTCCGCCTGGAGCCGCTGTCGGCCAGTGGCAACAACCGTGTGTTCACCCTGCATTGCGATGGGGAAACGCTGGTCCTCAAATGGTATTTTCATGATGTTGCAGATACCCGGGATCGTCTAGGTGCAGAGTACGCATTTCTGGAACACGCTTGGAACACGGGCTTGCGCTGCATCCCCCAGCCCCTGGGCAAAGACCTGAGTACCCATCTGGCACTCTACGAATTTGTAGCAGGCTACAAACTCGAAGCCAATCAGGTGGATGAGGCTGCCATGCAGCAGGCCGCGCAGTTTTTGGCCCTGCTGAACGCCCCGCGGAGCCGCGCCGCTGCAACAGCATTGCCTGACGCGTCTGAAGCCTGCTTCAGCGTGGCCGCGCATTTTGCGATGGTGGATGCGCGCCTTGCCCGTTTGGTTTACATGCCGGTGGAAAGTGATGTAGACCGGGCTGCCGCAGAATTTGTCAGCCGTCTCACCAAATACTGGAACGGTACCAAAGTGCTTCTGCTGGAAGCTTGTACTGCCTTGGGGCTGAGCACGGATGCTGCATTGCCTGCAGGGCAGCGCTGTCTGTCACCCTCTGACTTCGGCTTTCACAATGCGCTGGTGCGGCCGGACGGTAGCCTGTGCTTTATTGATTTTGAATACGCCGGCTGGGATGACCCCGCCAAGGCTATGGGTGACTTTTTCTCGCACCCCGGCGTGGCAGTGCCGCATTCCCAATTCGAGCCATTCCTTGCACAGGCGCTGGCCCCGTTTGAGGATGCCCACACCTTGGCGGCGCGTGTGCGCCTGCTGGAGCCCATCTTTAAGGTTAAGTGGTGCTGCATCATCCTGAACGAATTTCTGTCGGCCGCCGCGCGCCGCCGTAACTTTGCCAATCCGGGTGCGGACGCCATTGCGCGCAAGCAGCGGCAGCTCATCAAAGCGGCAACACTTTTCGAATCACTCCAGTAATGAAGGAAGCATCTTGGCCTATATCGATTTTCTGTCAGCAGTCCACAAAAGCATCACACGCGATTACCTGGCCCGCGTCAATGAGCCCGAATACCCCAAGGCCAAGGCGGCCGAGCTGGCCAAACAGTGGGGCTATGACTACTGGGACGGCGACCGCCGCATTTGTTACGGCGGCTACAAATACATGCCCGGACGCTGGGCCCCTGTGGGGCAGGCCATGGTGGACCACTATGGCATCAAGCCCGGCGACAAGATTCTGGACATCGGCTGCGGCAAAGGCTTTCAGTTGTATGAACTGACGCAATTGGTTCCCGGCGTAGAGGTGTACGGCATTGACGTATCTCCCTACGCCATTGAAAACGCCAAACCGGAGATAAAGGAACGGTTGCAGGTGGCCAACGCCTGCAGCCTACCTTTCCCGGACAAGCACTTTGACTTTGTTTTTTCCATCACCACCCTGCACAACCTGCACAACTACGACCTGGACAAGGCCCTGCGCGAAGTGGAGCGCGTGGGCAAAAAAAACAAGTACCTGTGCGTGGAGTCGTACCGCAACGAAGTGGAAAAAGCCAACCTGCTTTACTGGCAGGTGACTTGCGAGGCTTTTTGCACCCCCGAAGAGTGGGACTGGTGGTTCAAGCAAACCGGCTACACCGGCGACCATTCCTTTATCTATTTTGAGTAACACCCCATGGCAATCCCCCAAACCATGAAAGCGGCCATTCTGGTCGAGCAGCGCAAACCTCTGGTGATTGACGAAGTGCAGTTGCCCCAGACGCTGGAAGTCGGCCAGGTACTGGTCAAGGTGCAGTACAGCGGCATCTGCGGCTCACAGCTGGGTGAAATTGACGGCGCCAAGGGCGAGGACAAGTTTTTGCCCCACCTGCTGGGCCACGAAGCTTCCGGCACTGTGGAAGCCATCGGCCCGGGCGTGAAGCACGTCAAACCCGGCGACTTGGTGGTCATGCACTGGCGCAGAGGGCTGGGAATCGAGGGCGCACCGCCCTGTTACCAGTGGCGCGGCCAGAAGCTCAATGCGGGCTGGATTGCCACCTTCAATGAGTACGCCATCGTGGCCGAAAACCGCGTGACGGCCATTCCCCAGGGCAGCAATATGGAAGTCGCGGCATTGTTTGGCTGCGCAGTGACCACCGGTTTTGGAGTGATTGAAAACAATGCACAGGTGCGCATCGGGCAATCCGTGGTGATATTTGGTGCCGGTGGTGTGGGCCTGAACATTGTGCAGGCTGCCAACCTGGTGGGCGCATATCCGGTCATTGCCGTGGACCTGTTTGACAACCGGCTCACCCTGGCAAAGGCCCTGGGCGCCACCCACCTTATCAACTCGAAAAACCAGGACGCCAAAGCCGAGATCGAAAAAATTATCGGCGTAAATAACCTGGACCACTTTATTGACAACACCGGCCAGCCCGCCATTATCGAAATTGGGTACCAGATGACCAAACCCCAAGGCAAGGTTACGCTGGTCGGCGTGCCACCTAAGGGCAACAACATTAATATCTACTCACTGCCACTGCATTTCGGTAAGCGCATGGCGGGCTCGCAGGGGGGGGAGGCAGTCCCGCACGAAGACATTCCCCGCTACCACAATCTGTTCAACGCCGGGCGTATCAAACTGTCTGAACTCATCACGGAAAAGGTGCCTCTGATGGGCATAAACGATGCTATTACTGACATGCGGTCGGGGAAGATGAGCGGGCGCTGTCTGATTCACATGCGCGCATAGTGAATAGAAGTGCTGTCTAGTCCGAGGACCGTCTGTACTGAATTTCTGATTAATGCTATCTGACGCAGATGTCTAAATGTCTTCTATGTGGAGAATCCATGCTTTCGGCGCCGACGCTGGCATTGGGTCGTTTGGTTGCCTGCAATCAGTTCGAAAAGAATGCATCTGCGAATGCGGAGACACATGCGCTGAGCATTTCTGAATGTGCGGCTTGCAACCTGGTGCAATTGTCAGAGTACCCCCCTCTGGAATATGTCCGGCCACGCCTGCCGTGGATTCGCTATAACGAGCCGTCTGCGCATCTAGATGCTGTCGTCGAGCGACTGAACGCCTCTTTTTCTGCGGACCGAATAGGTTCGGCCATGGGTGTCGGCCCATTTGATGAGCCCTTTATAGAGCGTATGGCTCAAAGGGGATTCACCCCCATGCAACTGGAACTGTCAGCGAGGTTGCGCCGGGAGCCTGCAATATACCCGTACTTGGAAAGTATCCAGGCCCTGTTGCGGTCCGATGTGCTGGCCGGGTTGGCAGCCGTTCAGGGGACCGCCCAACTTGTGTCATGCCGATATTTGCTAGAACACAGCCATGATCCGGTGGGATGCCTGCAAGGCTTGGGCGAGCTGATGGACGACGAAGGATTGCTCCTCATAGAGGTGCCGGACAGCAGCAAGTTTCTCGGAATGATGGACTACAGCTTCATCTGGGAAGAGCATATTTGCTATTTCACCGAGGCTACCTTGCGCGCCTCCGTTCAGAAAGCTGGCTATGAAGTGGTTCATTTTGCCCGCTTTCCAGGGGCCCTTGAGGATGCGCTGGTATGTGTGCTGCGCGCAGTCAGGCCGTTGTCCGGTCAAACACAATCAGTCAACCCGAGCTGGAATAATTCAGATATTTTTGTTCGCTATAAGGCCGGATTTGACAATATCCGGCAGAAATACAATAGCGCACTTCAGGCTGTTTTGGCATGCGGTCAGAAAGTGGCTATTTTCGGCGCGGGGCATCAGAGCATCATGTTTGTTAATGCACTGGGCTTAGCGAAGCAGATTGCGTACGCCATTGACGATGCGCCGGAAAAAGTTGGGTATCTGCTCCCCGGAACCGCGATACCGATTGTTCCTTCCGATACGCTGGAACGTGACCCCTCAATCGGCGTCTGTCTTCTGGGCGTAGGGCCGCATATTGAACAGAAAATCAGAAGAAAGTGCGCAGGTTTTATAAATCGTGGTGGCAGAATGTACACCATCTTTCCCGGCGCGGGTAGCACGACCATCGTAGAATAAAGGGTTGAAATAACGTGAATCTGATCAAGAAAACTGCGGGCGTCTACGTGGCTCCCGGCCCAATCGCATCCATCGGCCAAGCTGAGATTGAATACCTACGCAGCGAACTGGTTGGCAATTCCAAAGGGCGGGTGCGAATCAACCTGCATCCCGACAGTGCCGATAACCTGCACGAGATGTTCATTGCCATCCGTCCAGACTCCTACATTCGGCCGCACAAGCACCCAAACAAAAGTGAGGCTTTTCATATCGTGCATGGGGAAGTCGACATCGTCATATTCGAGGATGACGGCAGTATTGCGCAGGTTGTGGCGCTGGCTGCAGGCAGTCATTCCAAGCCCTTTTACTATCGCATGTCGAAACCATTTTTCCATACGCTGATCATCAGGTCGGATGTGCTGTTCGTGCATGAAATAACCAATGGCCCTTTCGTCAGGGACGGGACGACTTTTGCGGATTTTGCACCACCCGAGGATGCCAGTACGCAAGCTATCGGCGACTGGCAGAAAGAATTGTCTGCGCGAGTGGGGCAAGCCGTATGAGCGACAAAGGTCATGTCGTGGTGGTCGGTGGATCCAAGGGGTTGGGGCGGGAGGTCGCAAACAAATTCCACGAGCAGGGCTACAACGTTACGGTGCTTTCACGCAGCCCGCTCGTTGCCGGTACGGATCTGAACCATTTTGCAGCTGATCTGGAGACCATCACTTCCAGCGAAGCGGTGGTTCAGGCTGTATTGCGCATTGGCGGAAACATCAGGTATCTGATTTTTTGCCAGCGCTACCGGGGTGCTGGCGATCCGTGGAAGGGTGAAATACAAGTCTCACTGACTGCAACCCGTTTGCTTATCAATGGCTTTGCTGACCATTTCTGCCAGGATGGGGACCGTGCAATCGGTGTAGTGAGTTCCGTATACGCAGAATTCGTTGGTGGTTCCCAGCCGGAAAGTTATCACGTCGCCAAGGCCGGCCTGAATCAATTGGTAAAATATAATGCTTGGGTGATGGGCAGGAAAGGCGTTCGCATCAATGCGATCATGCCGCTGACTTATCTGAAGGCGGAATCCCGGGATTTCTATCTAGCCAATGACGCCCTGATGCGTCTGTATCAGCAATTCGTGCCCATGGGAACTATCGGGCGCGCCGAGGACTCCGCCAATCTGCTCGAATTTATATGCAGTGAAAAAGCATCATTTATCAATGGCCAAGCGATTTTTGTTGACGGGGGCGTCTCAGTCATCTGGCCGGAAGAGCTGGCCAGATCAATGGCCGGGATTTGATGCCGGCCACATAACCGCCTGCCTTGCCTGGAACAAAATTTGAAACACTATAAACATCGTAACGACTGCCGGCTTTGTGGCTCGACCCGACTTGAATTGGTATTGCCTATTCTTCCGTCCGCGATTGGCGATGCGTTCGTGACAAAGGAACAGCTTGACGAGGTGCAGGAACTGTTCCCGCTGGACACCTATCTTTGCCTCGAATGCGGACACTTGCAAAATCTGGACGTGGTTGATCCGGAAATATTGTTCCGGAATTACACATACCGAACCTCTGCATCCATGGGACTGGTTGAACATTTCAGAAAATATGCGCAAGCAGTGGTTTCTGGACTGCAAATACCGCCCGCTTCGCTGGTCGTCGAGATTGGCAGCAACGATGGTTCGCTGCTCAAGGCTTACAAGGCACATGGACTGCATGTCATAGGCGTGGACCCGGCAAAAAACATTGCAGCCACGGCGACAGCCGAAGGCGTTAAAACCTTGCCGGAGTTCTTTGGATATGGCATCGCCCAGCAAATCCTGGCCGAAAATGGTCCCGCCATGCTTATGTGCGCCAACAACGTGTTTGCCCATGCAGACAACATTGCTGACATTGTCAAAGGCATCCGATGCTTGCTTGCCCCTGATGGCGTGTTTGTTTTTGAGGTGTCCTATGTGCCGGACATCATCGACAACTTTGTCTTCGACACCATTTACCATGAACACGTCTCACATCATGCTTTAATTCCCTTGGAGCAGTTTTTCAACAGCTTGGACATGACGCTGTTTGATGTGGAGCGCGTATCGACCAAGGGGGGCTCCATTCGTGGTTTTGCTCAACCCATGTCCACAGGCAAGCGTGCCAAGACACAACAGTATGTGCAAATGCTGGAGGAAGAAAACCGCAGGGGAATTGCCCATCCAAAAATCTACCGGGACTTCTATCAAGCCATTGAACAGCGCAAGCAGGCCGTGCTGGCGTATGTGGATAGCGCCATTGCCCAAGGGAAGACGGTCGTGGCTTATGGCGCGTCGACAACGACAACCACGCTGCTATACCACTTCGAACTTCAGACCCGACTGAAATTCATCGTGGATGACAATCCGCTCAAATTAGGAATGTATAGCCCTGGTGCCCATATCCCAGTGCACTCTTCGGATCAACTTTATGCCGCGCCGAAGCCTGATATTGTCGTAATATTGGCATGGCAATATTCTGATTCCATCATGAAGAGGCACACCCGCTTTACCGATGCTGGCGGAAAGTTCCTCATCCCTCTTGCCGATATGGCCATAAAGCCTTGAGCGGATGTCAGGTAGTTCCAGCTTGGGTCACCGCCCTGACATAGATGGCCTGAGGGCAATTGCGGTGCTTGCGGTTGTGGCTTATCACGCCACAAAGCGCATATCGGGCGGTTTTGTCGGAGTTGACGTTTTTTTTGTCATTTCTGGCTTCCTGATTTCCGGCATCATCATCAGCGGACTGGAGCGCGGCAGCTTCAGTCTGACTGAATTTTACGTGCGCCGGATTCGGCGTATCTTTCCTGCACTATTGCTTGTGCTTGTCAGCAGTTGGATGCTCGGCTGGATGGTGCTTGAGCCGCAGGCATATGCCTTGCTGGGGCAGCACATGGTCGCGGGTGCTGCGTTTGCCTCCAATATCCTGTTGTGGAGTGAATTCGGATATTTTGATCCGGCTGCCGCATTCAAACCGCTGTTGCATTTATGGTCATTGGGCATCGAGGAGCAGTTTTATCTGGTGTGGCCCTTGATGCTGATATTCGCGACGACGCGAAAGTGGCCCGCGCTGTTCCCGATTTGCATCCTCCTTAGCGCATCATTTTTAGTCAATATTGCAGGAGTGCAGAACAATCCTGTCGGTACGTTTTATCTGCCATTTAGCCGGTTCTGGGAATTGCTCGGCGGAGGATTGCTCGCCTATCTTCACTTGCACTATCGAGATGAATTAGATGCCAGGCTGTCATTTGTCATCTGCCAGGTCGGCAGGTTCAGCGTTTCTCTGCGGTCAGTTGCATCGGTATCTGGTTTCCTATTGGTCGCTTTGAGTATTTATGCCATTGATGAGACGAGCCGCTTCCCGGGTTGGTGGGCATTGCTGCCAACCACGGGGGCAATGCTGCTGATTGCCGTAGGGAGTAACGGCATAATCAATAGGACGCTGCTGGCAAGTAAATGGATGGTCTACATTGGCCTAATTAGTTATCCGTTGTACCTGTGCCATTGGCCCTTGCTGACGTTCGGTCGCATGACTTCGATCGGCATGGATCACCCCAGATTGATAACGCTCAGTATGGTCGCGCTGGCCTTTGTATTGAGCGTGCTGACATATCAATTTGTTGAAAAGCCTTTGCGTTATGGTTACCGATGCCAAGCCAAAGCGGTTGCCAGAGGACTGTTGGGCGCAATGGTTTTGTCGGCTGCGCTTGGTGCTTTGACTTATTTCCAGCATGGCTGGATCAGTCGATACCCGCAGGCGGTGCGGCCATTCCTGGATTACCACTTCGACTACCGGGAAAGCTTCCGTAACCATCGCTGCCTGCTCGCTGGAACCGAGCGAGATTTTGCATCTGAATGTACGCCGGCGATAACTGGCGCGCCTGTGATGTTGATCTGGGGCGACTCCCACGGGGCGATGTTGTATCGTGCTTTGAGCGAGGCGGCGATATCGGAAGGTGTCTCCGTGGCGCAGTTCACCTCGAGCTCATGCCCCCCCATTTTGAATTTTGACAAAAAGGATCGTCCTCTTTGTCGACAAATCAATGATGATATTTTCAAAAAAATCTCTGAGCTGAAACCCAAAATCGTTGTGTTGGCGCATGACTGGCCGCAGTCAGTGCCGGAAAATTCACTTGAAAAATTTCCGGACACTTTCCGGAAGCTGCGTGCTGCAGGCGTGCGGCAAATTATCGTTGTCGGACCTGTGCCGCATTGGGGAAAAAATTTGCCAGCGGAGGTCGTTAGATACATGCAATCTAAAGATACGCCGCTTGTGCCGGAACGGCTGGTAATGCCAGCAATGCAGGGAGATTCAGTCAGGGCGATCGACAGGGATTTGTTATCGCTTTCAAAAAGTGAGTCGGTAAGTTATGTCCAATCGCTTGAAGTCTTTTGCGAGAATGAAAGCTGTCTTGTAAAGTTGGATGGAAATGGGGGGGGCGACTTGACAGCATTTGATGATGCTCACCTAACGCAGATCGCTGCATATTTTCTTGTGGCAAAGAACAAAAAGTTATTTTTTCCATGAAGTTGCATGGGCAATTATTGTGACAAAAATACTTGAATAAAAACCCTCTTTTTAATTGAATAGGATTGACTATGTCTTCGTGCCATCTTTGCGGAAGTTCCGAGCTTTCATTGCTTGTTGATTTTGGAAAGCATCCGGTCTCCAAGCATTACCTTGCTACTAGGACAGACGATAAGCCGGTCTGGCCTGTGAAGCTTTACTTTTGCGAGTCATGCGGGCTTACTCAGCTTGTTGATTCATGTCCTGCCGAGTTTCTTTACGATGAATATGTAACCCTGAGTTCGTGGAAGCCGCAGCCCCATGTGCGGCATGAAATCGACATCCTTGGAAAGCATTCGTCGATCGACTTGACGGCGAATATCGTGGAGATCGGGTGCAATGACGGAATGTTCCTGAAAGAATTGGAATTGACCGGCTATGAAAACTTGATCGGCATAGAACCATCGGCGGATGCTCATGCGCTTGCGGTACGCAAGGGATTTCAGGTGGTTAAGGAGTTTTTGAGTCCAGGGCTATCCGAGCAGCTTACGAAGAAGCGTGGAAAGTTCGATTTAGTTATTTCCAGGCAAAATTTTGAACATATCGGTGACCTTCAGGGCGTGGCGCGGTCATTGGATGTGCTGTTGAAGCCCAATGGCTATGTACTTATTGAATTGCCAAACTTCGAGTGCAATCTCCGCTGCCTTGATTACAGTCTTTGGGAAGAGCATGTCAATTACTTCACGATAGACACGCTTAAACATTTCCTGTCCCTTTCAAATATCAAGATTATTTACGACGAAGTGTTCTTGTTCAGCGGCGAAGGTATTTTTGTTATTGGACAGAAGACAGAAAACGTCGAGCCGTCTCTGGATTACTTGCCTGAGCTGAAACAGAAGAATCTCGAATTCTCAAACTTCTGGCCGGTGTTCCGCTCGCGGGCAATTGAATACCTGAGGAGTAAACATAAAATAGGAAAAAAAATCGCCGTCTATGGCGCTGGAGCCCGGGCATTCTGTCTGATCAGTTTTGCCGGCCTTGCACCTTTTATTGACGTGATCCTGGATGATCAGCCGGAAAAGCAGGAAAAATTTATGCCCGGGGGCAGAGTTCCCGTTAAGTCGAGTGACATTCTTTATTCCCAGCAGATTGACATTTGTCTTTTGGCAGTGAATACCGAAAACGAAGACAAAGTCATTAATCGGCACGCAAAGTGGATTCAGCTGGGGGGTGAGTTCTGGTCTGTATTTCCACCCAGTGACCGGTTGCTGCCCTTGTGGGACTTGGGCAATAACAAGGATGTAAATCGCGGATGAACAATCGTACTGTTTTTGTATCGGGGCACTTTAATGTGTTGCATCCAGGACATCTTCGCCTGCTGCGTTTTGCAAAAGAGTACGGTGGTAGCTTGATCGTCGCCGTAGAGAGCGATCGCCTTGCTGGCACCGCCGCTCATGTGCCGCAACAGCTCCGCCTTGAAGGTGTTCAGAGCAATAGCTGGGTGGATGAAGCATTTATTATGGATGAGCCGGTGGCGTCGGCGATTGCTAGGCTGCGACCGGAGTTCGTGGTCAAGGGCAAGGAGCACGAGTCAACGTTCAATGCGGAATTTGCGGCCCTGGCAGAATACGGTGGAAAGCTGCTGTTCAGCTCAGGTGAGACAGTATTTTCATCACTGGACCTGATCCGCAAGGAGTTCAAGGAGTTTGATTCCCGCTCGATAAGTTTGCCACAGGATTACCTGACCCGTCATGGAATCCAACGCGAGCGATTGGTAAGTCTGGTCCAGCAGTTTGCCAAGCTCAGGGTTTGCGTCGTCGGAGATCTCATCGTTGATGAATACATCACCTGCGAACCTTTGGGGATGTCGCAAGAAGACCCAACGATTGTTGTTATGCCGATAGATTCCACCCGTTTTATAGGCGGGGCGGGCATTGTGGCGGCACACGCGGCCGGGTTGGGGGCATCGGTGCGGTTCATATCCGTCACTGGTGCTGATGCCACCAGGGATTTTGCAGTTGAGGGACTGGCCAAGGCCAACGTGCAGGCGCACATGGTGATTGATGACAGCCGGCCCACTACGCTTAAGCAACGCTTTCGCTGCAAAGGTAAGAGTCTTTTGCGTGTCAGTCATCTGCATCAGGGGGCAATCTCAGGGGCTCACCAGGAACAAATCTTTTCGGAAATCGCGCAGGCGCTGGAAACAATGGACCTTCTCGTTTTTGCAGATTTCAATTACGGCTGCCTTCCTCAACCACTGGTTGAAAAGATCATCCAAAGCGCCAAAGGTCATGGCGTGCTGATGGCGGCCGATAGCCAGTCGTCGTCGCAGATAGGTGATATCAGCCGTTATAAAGGGATGGATCTGCTCACCCCTACCGAGAGAGAGGCGCGTATTAGCACTCGCAATCATGAGGATGGGTTGGTCGTCCTGGCGGAGTCGCTCAGGCATCAGTCTGTGGCGAAGAATATATTACTCAAGCTCGGCGAAGAGGGACTTCTGATTCACGCTGGTAACGGGCAGTCCGGAGATTGGATAACTGATCGCGTTGGCGCCCTGAATGCAGCGCCCAAGGATGTTGCTGGCGCAGGCGATTCGTTGCTGATCACGAGTGCATTGGCGCTGGCCAGTGGTGGCAATATTTGGGAAGCCTCTTGTCTGGGGTCGCTAGCGGCTGCGGTCCAGGTCGGACGTGTGGGTAACACGCCGATCCAGACCGTTGAATTACTGCAGGAGCTTGCCTGATGCGGGCCTTGCTGCTGGCAGCCGGTTTGGGCACACGCTTGCGCCCGTTGACGAATACGGTGCCAAAGTGCCTGGTAGAGATCAACGAAAGGCCGCTGCTTGACTATTGGATTGAGCTCCTGAGCAATGCGGGCTTATCGGACATTCTTATCAATTTGCACTATTTATCGGAAAAAGTTCTGGCCTATGTGTCGCAGTGTCCTTATCCGTGCCGTATCACCACCGTCATGGAAGATCAGCTGTTGCTCACTGCTGGCACCGTGCTGAAAAACCGGGAATTCTTCCAACAGGAACCGGTGATGCTCATTCACGCGGATAACTTGTCGCTATTTGATGTACGTGCGTTCATGGACCGTTATTACACACGTGCCGACAATATCGACATCACCATGATGACTTTTCATACGGATGCACCGCAAACATGCGGCATTGTGGAGCTGGATCCACAGGGTGCGGTTATTGCGTTCCACGAAAAGGTCAAATCCCCACCCGGCAACTTGGCCAATGCTGCTGTGTATATTCTGGCTCCCACTGTCATTGACTTCATGGCGGGTCTGGGTAAAGAGGTACTTGACTTCAGTACCGAAGTGCTTCCACATTTCATGGGTCGCATCAATACCTTCCACAACACCGTGTACCACCGCGATATTGGCACCCTGGAGAGCCTGATGTTCGCGCAGACCGAGTACCCTGCGGCGCAGCATGTTTGAATTGAAAAAACTCAGGGTCAAGGTTTTTCAATTGCTGGGGATTGATCGCGCGGTTTTCTTTGCAATCTCGGGGAAGATTTGGACCATGGTTGCGGGTCTAATCACAACCCTGCTGATCGCATCATTTTTCCCGCCCGAGCTCCAAGGCTACTACTACACCTTCTTATCGGTGTTGGCGCTTCAAGTCTTTGCGGAACTGGGTCTTGGCACCGTGATCAGTGCTTATGCCAGTCACGAATGGGCCAAACTGGCTATTGATGCGCAGGGTCGGGTGAGCGGCGATCCCGATGCATTGTCCCGGTTGATCAGCCTGGGCAGGTTTGCCTTGCGCTGGTACCTGGCGGCCGGGGCGGTCGTGGCCATTTTTCTGACGCTGGGTGGTTTTTTTTTTTTGGATCCACTGGTTGGGACCAGGTGTCGATCTGGGGCTGGCCGTGGGGCGTGCTATGCCTGGTCACAGGCATTAACTTGTGCTTCATGCCGGTGTGGGCGCTGCTTGAGGGTTGCAACCAGGTTTCCAATGTTTATGTCTACAGGCTGATCCAGTCTGTGGCGTCCAGCACGGCGGCTTGGGTTGCCATCTATCTGGATGCCGGGCTGTGGGTGACTTCCATCATAGGCATGGCAGCCTTGATGGCGATGGTGGTGACTGTAGGTCGTACTTACAGCGGGTTTATCCGGGCCATCATGTTCGGCCATCCAGCCGGCCCGCATTTGAATTGGCGCGTGGACATTTTGCCCATGCAGTGGCGGGTGTCCTTGAGTTGGCTCAGCGGTTACTTTACATTTTCGCTGTTCACCCCGGTGCTGTTTCATTACCAGGGCGCTGTCGTTGCCGGCCAAATGGGCATGACCTGGGCCTTCATCGCCGCGCTGACAGCGGTAGCATCGAGCTGGATTGCACCCAAGGCGCCGATGTTTGGCATGCTGATCGCCCAGCACAAATACGGCGAACTGGACAGGATGTTCTGGCGGCTCACGGCCGTCGTTATCTTTGTGACCAGCCTAGGCGCATTGGGCATATGGGCCTTGGTGTTTGCACTGGGCGCCTTGCATCACCCCTTGGCATTGCGTCTGCTCTCGCCGACGGCCTCGGCGTACTTTCTGCTCGCCACTGTCATACTCGCCTCAGCATTGCCCATGTCCACCTATCTGCGTGCACATAAAAAAGAGCCCCTGCTGGTTCTGTCGCTGATCAATGGGCTGCTGACCGGGATCGTGGTGGTGGTGATGGGGCGGTATTATTCTGCTGAGGGCATTGCCATGGGCTACCTTGCTGTCATGGCGCTGACCACACCGTTTAATGTGCTGGTCTGGCAGCGATGCCGCACTGCGTGGCACTCGCAGGCAGAGCGATTGCATTGAATCCGGGCTTCTGCATGACTACTGAAATCACAACCAAACCGTCCCGATTGGCCGTCTTTATGCAAAAAGGCCGCGAACACTCACGTACGGTTTTGCGACCTGTGTACAGGCTCCTTCGCCGTATTCTGCGTTTCGTTAAGTGGACGATTCCGGCACTGGGAAACTTCCTTCCCTTTGGCCGCAAAACCAAACGTCGCATATTGGTGATCTACGATACAACGTCACAGCCATTCAGCGTAGGGGATCTGCTGATATTTCAGGGGGCGTCGCTGGTGCTCTGCATGAAACATCAGGCCGATGCCGTAGATTTCGCCATCGTCTTCGCGCCTGAAAACCCTTCTGCATCGGACCCGGTATTTGCAGGCACCGTCACAGAAGACAATGTCCTGTTCCACATTGCCTCCTTGCTGCCGCTGGCGCAAGTCAACCAGAAGCTGGGATCTTTTTTCGTATTCAACTCGCACGAACATCTGCACCAGTTGATAGCTGACAATTCAGATCGTTACCATGTGTGGCCCTCCGGCTGGGGCGTGGCGACGCGCGAATATTTGAGTCCCATTGTCTTCAATGACTTGTTTCGGGGGCACTACAAAGAACACGGCTCAATTCCCCATCTGTCCTGCCGCCCGTTTCTGAAAGAATGGGCAATGAATTTCTACCGGGAGTTTGTATTCCCGCAGGTTCCGGTCACCATTAATATCAGAAACAACAAGGGGTGGCACCTTCACAGAAATTCACAGATGGATAGCTGGTTAGCATTATTCAGATATTGTGAAGCAAGGTATCCGGCCAAATTCATAGTTATATGTGCCAGGGCGGAAATTGACGAACGCTTGCGCGAATGCACGAATGTCATCTTGGCCAAGGATCACCACACGGGTGTCGAGCAGGACATGGCGCTCATTCACAGCTCGGCGATGCATATGGGAGCCGGTTCAGGACCCGCCTCCATGGCATGGTTCAATGATAAGCCATACCTAATGGTCAACACCGAGTACAAGGCGGGTGAATTTTTTGAACACACTGGAATGATCCGGCAGACCGAAGAAAATATTCAGCAGTTCTGGTTTGCTGGTCCAGATCAGCGCATCGCAGGTGGTGCGGAGACTCCTGAATTATTAATAAGGGAGTTTGAACTGCTGTGGAAGTCGGTTGATTCCGGGTATTTGGAAAAGGTCGAGATGAACAAGCCAATTGGTGCATCGACGCTTCAGACGTGGTTGCGCTAGGACGCCGCCCCCATGCCTTTAAAAAATTAATGTGGTATTTAACATGATTGAAAATAGTCATCCAAAACAGTACGGCGGAGAGGCCGGGTCGGAGAATGGCGGGACATCTGCAGGCGGCCACGGACCGTCCCACCGCCAGCTGATGCAACACGACACGATGTTCGGATACAGGTTCCTGCCGGGACTGAAGCTGCGTGTTGAGCATGAGGGCGGGGGCTATCTCATCAAGACCAACCAAGAGGGGTTCCGCTGCAATCGCGAGGTCACACCCGGGAAATCAATGGGCAAGCGCATCCTGGTGTTCGGTGACTCCTACACAGCGGGTGATGGAGTCAGCAATGGGAAGCGATATTCTGAGGTGCTGGAAAAAAATCTGAACGACACCGAAGTCCTGAATTTCGGCCTGAGTGGCAGTGGGACTGATCAGCAGTATCTGATATACCAGCAGTACGCGGACAAGGTCGAACACGACATGGTGGTGATCGGCGTGCTGGTGGAAAACATTCAAAGAATCGTGCTGGAAAGCAGGGAGTGGAGTGACAGGGACGGGCAGCCGCTGATAGTTCCCAAGCCATGGTACGAACTTTCCGCGGCAAATGAGCTGGTACTGCGGGGCGTTCCTGTGCAGGCGCCATACAGCCTCGCGGCCGAAAAGACGGTCGCGAAGTCGAATGCGGTTGGCCGATTCGGTGCGCTGCGCAAATTGGTGAACATGTTTGGCCCGGAATTCAAGGACTTTATCCAAAAGATGACCCGCTACCAACCGCTGCCGGAGTACAAAACGGCGGACAGCCGGGGGTGGCGGTTGATGAGCGCTATTCTCGGGCAATGGATTGCGAACTCCAAAGTGCCGGTAAAAATCGTTGTCCTGCCGGTCTATCATTACGTTGAAAAAACGGCGAGCTACGCGGACATCCGTAAGCGTTTTGATGAGTTCGCCGAAGCAAACAATGCGACTGTGCATCACGCTGTAGACGACCTTTGGGCCTACCCGGCAAGCGTCCGGAGGACGTTCAGATTCCAGACTGATTGCCACCTGACACAGCTGGCCCATGAAGTCATCGGCAAGTCGCTCGCTAATATGCTGGCTCCTGAACAGGGAAATAAAAAATGACAAGGTATGTGCTGGGCGTATCCGCCTACTATCATGATTCCGCTGCCGCCATCCTGAAGGATGGCAAGATCATCGCCGCGGCCCAAGAGGAAAGATTTACGAGGCGCAAGCATGATGCCGGCTTCCCCCGGCACGCCATCAACTATTGCCTGGAGGAGGCTGAAGTGGATGGCGTGGATTTGTCTGCCATTGCCTTTTACGATGACCCGGCACTGACTGCGGACCGAATTATCAGATCTGCGGTGGCGTTCGCGCCCGCGTCAGAGTTGCATTTTGCAAAAGCCGCGAGGTCCTTTTTCGGCGTAAAACCATATTTTAAAGAGCATATTGAGAAGATGCTGAACTGCCAGGTTCCCATCTTTCATGCGCGGCACCACTATTCCCATGCGGCCTCTGCTTATTATCCCTCGCCCTTTGAGGAAGCTGCACTGCTATGTGTGGACGGTGTGGGAGAATGGGCAACTACGAGTCTGGGCGTTGGAAAAGGCAACCGGATTGAACTCCTTAAGGAAATCCGGTACCCGCATTCACTTGGGTTGTTGTACAGCGCAGTAACCTATTATTGCGGATTCAGGGTCAACAGCGGCGAGTACAAGTTGATGGGACTCGCTCCGTACGGAAAGCCTATTTACGCCGAGAAGATAAAAAGCCATGTGATAGACGTGAAGGCAGACGGTTCATTCAGGCTGAACCTCGAGTATTTCGACTTCCATCTCGGCGCAACACTTACCAGCGAGCGTTTCCATCGGCTGTTTGACGGTGGTCCACGGCTCCCTGAAACCCGCATTACGCGAAAAGAAATGGACATGGCTGCTTCCATTCAAAGCGTAACCGAAGAGATCATGCTAAAGCTTGCGACGCATCTGCATGCCATGACCGGGGCGCCAAATCTGTGCCTGGCTGGTGGCGTTGCTTTGAACTGCGTGGCTAATGGCAAAATTCTTCAGGAAGGTATATTTGACAATGTCTGGATACAGCCGGCAGCAGGAGATGCCGGCGGGGCCATAGGGGCGGCCTTTCTTGCAGACATTGAGATGTTGGGCGGTATCCGACCTGCCCCCGAAGATGGTGCAGACATGCAGCGAGGCAGTTTCATCGGCCCCGAGTACAGAGATGCTGAAATTGCGGCATTTTTGAAGCGAACAGAAGCAGTGCACCACAAGCTGGACGCGGTTGACCGAGGTGCTAAGGAGATAGCCGCACTTTTGGCCGAAGAAAAAATTGTGGGAATGTTTTCAGGTCGGATGGAGTTCGGCCCCAGGGCACTCGGCGGGCGTTCCATACTGGGCGATCCGCGTTCAGCGGCCACACAGTCGCGCATGAATTTGAAAATCAAGTTCCGTGAATCTTTTAGGCCGTTTGCGCCCATGGTTCTCAGGGATCGGGTATCTGATTATTTCGAGCTCGATTCGGACAGCCCCTATATGTTGATAGTAGCGCCGGTGCGGGAAGATCGTCGGTTGTATCCTGAACCGGCCGCTGATTCCGAAGACATGCTGCAAATCGTGAATTCGGTGCGAAGTGATGTGCCAGCCATTACGCATGTCGACAATAGCGCACGTGTTCAAACCGTCAGTAAGGATGTCAATTCGCGGATGCACGCGATTTTGAAATCCTTCGAGGCGCTAACTGGATGCCCGATTCTGGTAAACAGTTCTTTTAATGTTCGCGGCGAGCCCATCGTATGCACGCCTGAAGACGCATACCGGTGTTTTCTGCGGACGGAAATAGATGCGCTGGTTCTCGGGGGGTATATTTTGTACCGGACCGAACAGCCAGCCATTGTGACTGATGATTCATGGAAGAAGGAGTTTGACCTTGACTGATGCTGAATTGTTGAAATTATTCCAGTCCAAACTGGCGCCGCTTCAGGCTACGGTGGCCGCGTCGATTCCGGTCCATATCGAGGCGGATGCGCAGAGCTATTTTGAAGACGTGTATGAGCCTGCATCGATTGTTCCTCAGGAAGAGACGGTTGCTGCTCTGCTTGCCATTTGGGAGCGACATGGAATGAAAGAACTGGTTGCCCTCGGTCCGGAACTGCGGAAGATGGCGAAAGAACTGCGCCTGAAAGAATCGACCGATCAGAAGGTTTCTGATTTTATCTATGCGATGTATTGAAGGTTGAATTGCTAATGTCTGTCACGCAAGTCGCAAAAATTGTGACGGGGAGCGTCCTGGGTTCGGCGCTGGCTTATCGTTTGACCGACCGTTGGTTTAACAGGCCAAAGATGCCTTATGTCCGCGCATTAAACTACCATGACACGCCGGAGCAATTTGCTTCAAACTTCCGCCGGCAGCTGGAGTGGTACGCATCTGAATATGTTGACTGCAATCAAACGCAGCTTCGGGGACTCATTGCAGGCGGAGATTGGCGCAGCGAAAAGCCGGGTATATTGATATCGTTTGATGACGGCTTGAAGTCGAATTACGAAGTCGCGGCACCGTTGCTTGAAGAGTTGGGCTTCACTGGCTGGTTCATGATCCCCGTCGCATTCCTGGATGCTGCCAGCGATGCGCAGGAACAATTTGCTATCGACAATCGGATTTCACACCATGGATTGCATACGGGGAATTTGGCAATGTCATGGGATGATGTGCGGGACCTGGAGCGGCGCGGCCACGTAGTGACCTGCCATTCTATGAATCACAGGCGTCTCACAAAAGACCTGACGGATGCCCAATTTCATGAAGAAATCATTGAGTCTAAAAGCCAGTTGGAGTCCCGACTTGGGCATCCGGTCTCAGGCTTTACTTGGGTAGGTGGCGAAGAGTCGTCCTACAGCGCAGGTGCATTCAGATCCATCGTCCAGGCAAACTACGCTGAGGTATTCTGTACGAATTGTGAACCAATTTCGGCGCACCACAATCCTTTGTTTCTGGATCGCTCCAATGTCGAATCGCATTTCAGCTTGAGCCAGGTCCGGATGGTGTTGGGGGGACTGTACGATCGAAAATACAGTGCCAAGCGGAAACGGATTTTTAACTTGCTCACACTTTCGGAAGCTTAATTTAAATTGATATTGGATGAAAATGAAAATGAAAATGACCATAGAACAAAAATTGATGACCATCATTAGAGATCTGTTTATGGGGGGGGATGCTGAAGCAGGTATTGATCTCGGCGATGATTTCATCGAGGCAGGAATTTGTGACTCTCTTGGGTTGGTCAGGCTGGCGACCACGCTGGAGGCAGAGTTTCCGGGAATTCGCATTCACGATCAGGAAATCAACAGAGAGACCATTGGTAGTTTGTCGCTGCTGCTGGAATTTGTGCCGGAAAAATTGGAAGAACTTTAATATATGATGTCAGTTGCGCAGGGGCGCGTGAGTGAGTCAATTGGGGATCGCTTCCTTTCCCTGGCAGAAATACAGCCGGATCGAAAATGGTGCACGTACTACGCCGGTCCCGAAAATTGCATAGATGTTACATACGGCGAACTTAAAGAGCGTGCGCTGCAGTACGCCGCTACGTTTGGTGATGGTTTCGGAAAGAGGATAGCCGTCTGCCTGTATCCGTCGCGGGATCTGCATGCTGCATTTTTGGGGGCTATGCTGGCCGGGCATGTGCCCGCCATGATGCCTCCTTTCTCGTCAAAGACTGAGCCGGAGAAACTGCGCAAGACAATTGTCCATTTCCTGGACAGCATGGCGCCAGAGATGGTGGTCATCGACGATGAGACATTGCTGCGACTGAAGGATGCCAGCGTGCAGCTGCCTTCTGGAGTCGGAGTGATTTCGTCATCAGATGTCGCAGCCCGGTGTATTGCACCCGGCGTTCAGCGAAGCGGGGCGGATATTGCGTTCATTCAGCACTCATCGGGCACGACCGGACTCCAGAAGGGCGTTGCATTGTCCCATCGCAGTGTTGTCCGGCATTTCGAAGCCTACAGCAACGCCATTGCGCTGGATGCGAAAACGGATGTCGTTGTAAGCTGGCTTCCGCTCTACCATGACATGGGATTGATTTCGTGTTTTATTGTTCCGATGCTGGCAGGTATAAGCATTATTGAAATTCCGACACTCACGTGGGCTGCAAAACCCGGCCTGCTATTTGATGCCATTACCAAATACAAGCCGACATTGTGTTGGTTGCCAAATTTCGCATATACATATCTTTCGCAGGGACTCCAGCGTGCGATAGGAGCGGCCAACTGGAAACTCAGCAGTATTCGCTTGTGGACCAATTGCTCAGAACCCGTTACATGCCGGAGTCAGGAAATTTTTTTGCAGGCATTCGAGGGCATTGGCTGCATGCGCGCTAGTTTGGGTGCATCTTATGCTATGGCGGAAAATGTGTTTGCGGTGACCCAGCTGACAAATTCCATGGATGCGTTGATGGAAGTCTCCAAGGAGGCGCTGGCCCGTCGTCAGGTTCTTCCACCATCAGGCAGCGAGGATATTCGGATATTGGTCAGTTGTGGACGCCCGGTTGCCGGCGTCAGTCTGAAGATATTGGAGCCTGAGTCCGAGTCGGAGTCTGTGTTTGCCGTTGGCGAAATCGCCATCAAAAGCGATTTCATGTTCTCAGAATACTGGAACAATCCTGAGGCTACGGCTAAAGCGTTTACTGCAGATGGCTACTACCGCAGCGGAGACTCCGGCTTTGTCAACAACGATGCGGTGTATGTTACGGGCCGTCTGAAGGACATCATCATCATTCAGGGCAAAAACATCCACGCCGGCGACATCGAAGAACTGCTGTCCGGCATCCACGGACTGATACCAGGGCGAGTCGTTGCGCTCGGTCTGGCAGATGACGCAACCGGGTCAGAACGGCTGGCCATTCTGGCGGAAACTGAATTGACGGAAGAGTCAGAAAAGAAAATCGTGGTCAGCAGGATCCGGACAAAGATCACCTCCGAATTGGGCGTGGCTGCATCATTGATCCGGCTTCTGCCTCCCAGATGGCTAATCAAATCCACGTCCGGGAAGATGGCGCGCATGGAAAACAGAGAAAAGCTGATGCAAGTTATTGAGGCTAAAAATGTTTAGCTGGAGTATTTACTGGGTTGCCTGCATATTTACCGGCATAGTGGGCGCCACTGCTAAATCACAGGCTGCCAACAGGATTTATCAAATCATGCTGCTTGTAGTCAGCATGGGGCTTATCTCACTGGGGCTCAAAGTCACCCCGGTGCCATTGGCGATCCTGTTTGGATTTGTCCTTATTGCAGTCTTGCTCATACGCATGCGACTTTCCGTGATGTGGGTACTGATACCTGTTGTGCTTTTGTGGGCTGTGGCTAAGTGCATCGGCTTTGTGCTGGTCCCCGCGTTGCCGCTGGCCGGGTTTGTCGGCATCAGCTATTTCGTTGTAAAACTGTTGACCTTCCTTCGCGACTACCAGAGTGGACTGGTCAAGAATCCAAAGCTCATAACCGCGCTGAATTATCTGTTTTTCGCTCCCACATTCCTTGCGGGGCCGATGCACTATTACCGTGAATTTGACAAGTCAGTCAAGGATCCAAAGTTGCCCAGTCCGAACCAGATTATTCCGCTGGTTTTTCGGATACTTTGGGGAGCGGTCAAGACGCTGGTGCTGTCGCCGCTGCTCTCGCCGCACGGGATGCCTGTCCCGGATGGGCTCAGTATCTCAGGCTCAGAATTGCTGATCAGGGCATTCATATTTACATTCCAGCTCTATTTCGAGTTCTCAGGATACAGTGACATGGCGATTGGATCCTCAAAACTGATGGGGATACAGACGCCTGAGAACTTCAATAATCCGTTAATATCCAGGAATATTGTCGAATTCTGGCAGCGGTGGCATATTTCACTGATGCGGGCAATTACTGGTTATGTCTATGTGCCATTGGCCCGGAAGTTTGCGACTGTCAAGGTCGCTGGTCCCAAGCTTACAATGGCCGTTGTCACAGTCACAGCATTTACCGTGTCGGGATTCTGGCATGGCGGGAGTCTGAATTTCATCCTTTGGGGTATCTACAATGCGGGAATCATTGTTGCCTATGAGATTTGTCGGCCGTATCTTGCTGGATTTAATAAATTGCAACTCTTTGCCGGGCCCTATATGCAGTGGGTCGTACGTGCATGCTCAGTAGGCACGACATTCTTCTTCATTTCACTGGGCTGGATTCTGTTCAACATGAATTCGGCCTCGTTGTGGAAATTTACAGGGCTTTGAATCAAGATGGTTCGGTTAATTAATCCGGAAGACTGGTTTCTTGTAATGATCGTGCTGGCGGGTGTGGTGACATTCCCGCTCATCATTGCATGCCTGGCCCTGGCCTTCAAAATCCCATTGAATAAATTATTCAACAGGGAGATAATAATAATATTCCTCCAGTTGTTGGGCATTTTCTTCTTCTCGCTATTGCTAATTCAGGTCAGTGTTTTATCGGATGGCATGGGCGCCAATCTGATTTACGGAAGATTTTGACTATCTGAATTATGAAAATGCAGCCGTACTCGAATACCAATGTCACACGCGGAATAATATTGTTTCTTTTCGCGATGCTCTGGTGCGAAATTATCTTGCAAGTGGGGATATCGCGCTGGTCGGGCAAGCCGTTCACATCTTTCCATCCTTATCAATGGTCCCCTTATGGGTTGGTTCGGAATAATCCAAAATTCAACTCTCCGGGATACTCGATTAATGGTAGCGGGTTCCGTGAACTGAGAGAGTACAGTCAGTTAAAGCCGCCCAATACCATCAGGGTGATGCTTTTGGGCGGGTCAGTGTTGTACGCTGGTTTGGGGGGAACTCCAATACCAGGCGTGCCCAGGGTTACATCGGCAGAGACGATATCGCAGTATCTGACTGAAGATTTGAACCATGCATCCGCATGCCGGGGCAAAAAGGTGGAGGTAATCAATGCGGCGGTCAATTTCAACCGCATATCTGAAATAGCCCCTGCCTATCTGGATGACTATATTAACTGGGATTCAGATCTTGTTATTGTCGGTTCATCACTGAATAACTTCGCTGGCGGGATCACTGCCAATTCCAGACTGCTGGGGCGTCATCCATGGGAGGCGGAATTCCAGCGTCTTGTGAATGATACGGGCATGGTATCGACAATAGAGGTTGTGACCCGCCGACTTTCGGACAACCTTGCTACTGTGGCTGTTGCCGGGAAAATTGTTCGGAAGATTAGCCAGTTCATCGAGCCGAGATTGAAGAGGCCTGCATCCACAGAGGGTCGTACCTCCGCCCAGGCTGAGGAAAAAAACACGGAAGTATTGAATGCGAGGAACCTTGAAAGATTCAGTAGTTACGCCAGCGCTATGCTCGCGGCATCAAGGTCGCGGCATCAGGATGTCGCATTTTTCTGGGAGCATGATTTGTGGCATGCTGAAACGTTCAAGCCGCTTTCAAGCGAAGAAAGTCAGATCAAGGCGCTAAATCCGAATCTCGAGAATCCTTTCTATTGGCAGCAGCGTGATTGGTTACGCAACTTTACAAAAGAGATGAATGTAGTTTTTATTGACCCGCAGGTGGAAATGTCTAAGTATGGTGATACTATATTCATCGATTATGGACATTATACGGCTGGCGGTAATAAATTCATGGCATCAGTCATCGCCGACAGAATTCTCAAAAATAACGTGTGTGGCCGCATTTAATAGCAGCGATGTAATCCTGCGTAGAGTTGAGCATGGCTATGGGTGAAATTCACAGAAATTTCGTTGCATTGATTTTTGTACTGCTTTTGCTGATAGTCAGTATGGCGGAGTCTGTCTTTGGGATGTCCTTCCGATATGTCGTCACTGTTGGCTTTGCTTACTACATTGGCGTTTGTCTCGCGTCTCTCAAGTTCAAAATTCCGAAGAATGTTATTCTTTATCTCCTGTTCCTGTCACTCTACATTGTGGTGTATTACCTTGTCGGCTCAGGCAATAACCTGGTAGTTCACGTGCTGACCATATGCTATGGTGTGGCGGGTCTGTATATTGTCATGCTGGAGTTGAAAGTCGATATCGCTTCTGTCTGGCGCTATGTGTTTCTCTTTTGGGTGATTATGCTGCTGTCCCTGGCAGCCGAGTTGGCGTTGGCAATGTTCGGGTATCAGGGGCTGCTTTCAAGCATTTTCCCAGTGGCTAACCGGGCGTTTGGGTTGCCAGCATACAGGTCCCTATACAACACCTTCAGCACCTATTTCGGTCTTGGTTTTGATGGCTTGAATTCCGTGAGTCTGCAGGCCCAGGCCTACGGACAGTTCTGTATCATGCTGACCATCTTCGGTTTTTCATATACGGCCAGTACCTTTCAAGTGGGGCGACTGTATAAGTGCTTTTTATTTTTGCTGATTCCTCTGGTCTTGTATTCCTCCAGTCCCAATATCACTGCCGGAGTGATGTTTGCGTTCATAATTGGTTATGTCCTCATCGTTAAATTTTATATTGGAATATATTCCGCCGGTATGTTCCTGGTTTCGATTGCAGTGGTTGCTGCATGCATGTCAGTTTATTACCTGGGGAATTTTGGTTTTGTTAGATCATATAGTGTGGACGATCTGTATGGACTGTTTGTCGGACAGCAGCTCGAATATATGTTGAACAGAACGTCGATCGACTACCTCATAGGGGTGGGGTTACGGGAATATTATGACGTAGCTCCTGATTTTGAAATCGCTTATCTCTCCTATATGAGCATCACTGGTCTGGTGTTCGGGGTGGGCCATCTCGTACTGTTAATTAATTTCACAATCAGGTCTGTCCGTCAGATTAAATCAGTATATGTCATCCGGCCTGCTGGTGTGTTGGCTGAAGTGCAGGCTGCCAATTTGTTGTTCGTCCTTTCGATGCTATTGTCCTCCATTCACTTCCCAGTAATTACCAGTTACCTCGGGAGTGGCATATTTATATTTCATCTCGCTTTTGGGATGTATATCCTGAATACCCAACCTGACCCGCCAACAATGACAGTGTCTTAATCGTTATATGAATAGTAATTTCCCGCTGGTTTCCGTTGTAATCCCCACCTACAATCATGCTGATTATCTGAAGCAGGCTGTCGACAGTGTGCTTGAGCAGTGCTATCCGAACATTGAAGTCATAGTGCTGGATGATGGCTCTACCGATGGGACGCGCGCCGTGCTTGAAGGTTACGGTAGCCGCTTTTATTGGGAAAGTCAGAAAAATATGGGCCAGTCCTCCACACTGAATAAGGGGTGGAACATGGCCAAGGGCGAGATTCTGGCCTATCTCTCGGCCGATGATTTGTTACTGCCACGTGCGGTCACCCGCTCGGTTGAATGTCTTTTGAGTCATCCTGAGGCAGTGCTCAGCTATTGTGATTTTGATTTGATCGACCCCAGCTCCCGGGTCGTCAGGCGTGTGACTGCTCCAGAATACAGTTATATGGAAATGGTCACGAAGTTCATTTGTGCGCCAAGTGCCGGTGCATTTTTCTGGCGCACGCCGTTCCTGAATACCGGCGGATGGAACACTAAAATTCACCGGTTCCCAGACTACGATTGCTGGTTGCGGCTGGGTCTACAGGGGCAGTTTGTTCGCATACCTGAGTCACTGGCGGCATTTCGCGTACATGATGGCTCACAATCTTTTTCCGAGACCTCGGTTGACCGTGCTGAGGAGGCGCTGAGGGTTATTTCCGGCTTCTATCACCTTCCGGGTTTGCCTGGTGAGGTGCTGGCCGTGAAGAATCAGGCAATGGGGAGTGCTCACTTACTGGTTGCACAGTTGCATTTGCGTGCCGGACGGTACCTGATGGCCTTCCGGGAGATGGCTTCGGCGGCCCGTCTGTCACCTGGCAGCCTGTTGAGTGTCCGGTTTTTGAGGATGTTTGTGAATGGTCTGTTTAACCGATACATGCACAAAATTCTCTGGAGAATCCGGAACCGCGGTGCTTGACCGTCAAATTGATATTTGGGCGACTCATCTGAATCGAAGTTACGGACTCATGCATGAACGTACTTAACGTAAATTCCTCTATTGATTTCAAAACCGGTGGGGGCATGGCTGAGCGTACATTTCAGATGAGTCGTGCATTGGCGAAGGCGGGTGTGCGGTGTACGGTACTTACCATTAACACCGGTCATGATCTGGAGCGCGAGGAGGCACTCAAGCCGGCGGACGTCGTCTCCATGCCATTGTTATGGCGTCGGTTTTACGTTCCGCGCATCAGTTGGCGTGAAATCAAGCGCTTGGTTGGGAACGCCGATGTGGTCCACTTGATGGGGCACTGGACTTTGCTGAACGCACTGGTATATGTCGCCATTCGACGTGCGCGTAAGCCTTACGTCGTGTGTCCTGCCGGTGCGCTACCGCTTTTCGGTCGTTCAGGGTGGTTGAAGAGAATTTACAATCTCATTATCGGTAATGCAATTATTCGCAACGCATCGGCGTGGATCGCTGTTACTGCGGGTGAATTTCCCCATTTTGAGGTATATGGCGTGCGTTCATCGCAGGTGACTGTGATTGCCAACGGCGTGTGCGTGGAAGACTTTCCCACGGTGGATGTTGAGGCATTCCGAGTGAGGAGCGGTCTGCCGGCGGTTCCACTCATCCTGTTCATGGGGCGACTCAATCCCATCAAAGGCCCCGATCTGTTGCTGAATGCATTTGCCCAGGCGCAGGGACTTATTCCCGACCATCACCTGGTTTTTGCCGGCCCTGACGAGGGGATGCAAGCGGGTTTGGCCGCGTATGCGGCTAATAATGGCCTCGCAGAACGCGTACATTTTTTGGGATTCGTTGGGGGTATTGACAAGGCCGCCGCCTATCAAATGGCAAGTTTATTGGTGGTTCCCTCTCGGCAAGAGGCCATGTCGATTGTCGCCCTTGAGGCGGGCGTGTGTGGGACCACTGTCATGTTGACTGATAAGTGTGGATTTGGCGAGATCCGCGAACTGGACCCGAGACTTGAGGTTCCGGCCACAGCCGATGGAATATCCGAGGGGCTGATTAACCTGCTTAACAGGCCAGAACTGCTGGATCGGATGGCGATCGAGTTCCGGGAACTCGTGCTGAAAAGGTATACTTGGACCGGTATGGTCTCGGGATATTTGGATTTGTATAAAAAGATTCGGGCTGAGGTGGCGGCCATATGAGAGTGCTTGTTGTCTCGCAGTATTTCTGGCCTGAGAACTTTTCTGTCAATTCCGTGGTCGTCTCATTATTGGCGCGAGGGTTGGAGGTCGACGTCCTAACCGGAAAACCTAATTATCCGGAGGGTGTAGTTTATTCCGGCTATAGTGCCTGGGGATGCCATTCGGAATTGTGGAACGCGGCGACAATTTTTCGCCTGCCTATAATGCCGCGTGGATCCAAAAGTGCTCTTAAGTTAATGTTCAACTATCTGTCGTTTGTGATATCGGGACTGCTGCTGGCGCCCTGGATATTGCGCAAGCGCCAGTATGATGTCGTGTTTGTCTACGCGCCCTCGCCTATATTGCAGGCGATACCTGCTATTTTGCTTGGCTGGTTGAAGCGTTGTGGGGTCATCCTCTGGGTGCAAGACCTATGGCCTGACAGTCTTTCTGCAACTGGTTATGTGCGTAGCCCTTTGATACTGACCATTGTCCAGCGGGTAGTGCGTTGGATATATTCACACATGGATTTGTTGTTGTTGCAATCTCGGGCGTTCGAAGCACCCGTTGCTTCGCTGGCGCCTGGCAAGCCGCTTGCCTATTACCCCAATTCGGTAGATGCCGTGTTTGCTGCCCCCTCAGCCCAGGACGCTGTCCTGCCCGTAGTGCCGGAACTGGATGAGGGATTCGCGGTCGTATTTGCCGGTAACCTGGGTTCCGGTCAGGCCGTGGATGTGATCGTTGACGCGGCAGAGTTATTGAGGGACATTAAGCAAATCCGTTTTGTTGTCTTTGGCCAGGGCAGTCGCTTGTCATGGATGCGTGAGCAGGTAAAGGGAAGGGAGCTGAACAATTTGCACTTGCCGGGTCGATTCCCCGTGGAAACCATGCCGAGTTTGATGCAAAAGGCCGGCGCCTTGTTGGTGACGCTTGCAGACCAGCCGACGTTTGCCCTTACCGTGCCTAACAAAGTCCAAGCCTATATGGCCGCGGGGAGGCCGATCCTGGCTTGCCTTAACGGTGAAGGTGCACGTTTGGTCACGGAGGCTGAGGCAGGTTTGAGCATTCCCGCACAGGATGCAGTGCGGCTCGCGGCAGCGGTGATGCAGTTATACATGATGCCCGCCGAGGCCAGGGCGCAAATTGGGATCAACGGACGGCGCTATTACGAGGCGCATTTTCATCATGACAAGTTGATTGACGACTTGGTGGCACACTTATTCGCCAGGTCCAGAGCGAAGGGGAGTGTTGTATGAAGGTATTGGTATTCGGTGCGAGCGGAATGATTGGCAGTGCCATGTTTCGCGTGCTAAGCGCACATAACGATTTGCAGGTCTGGGGCAGCATGCGTTCCGATCAAGATGCTAAGTATTTCCAGCCCAGCCAACAGGAGCAGCTGGTTGCAGGCGTGGATGTGGAAAAGCCGGATGCTTTGCTGCGGATATTTTCCCGGGTGAAGCCGGACCTGGTGGTTAACTGCATTGGCCTGACCAAGCACCATAAAGTGGCTGAGGATCCGCAGCTGGCGCTGCCGCTCAATGCGCTGTTGCCTCACCGTATGGCAGACATTTGTGCCCTAGTGGGCGCCCGTTTTATTCATGTGAGTACAGACTGCGTATTCTCAGGCGAGAGAGGTGACTATAAGGAATCCGATGTGCCGGACGCTGCGGATGTGTATGGCAAGTCCAAGCAACTGGGAGAGGTCGATTACCCTCACGCCGTAACTTTGCGCACTTCAACGATAGGGCACGAGCTGCACAGCGACTATGGTTTGCTGGAGTGGTTTTTATCGCAGCAGGGGCGCTGCAAAGGCTTTGGCCGCGCTATATTCTCGGGTCTGCCCAACACAGAATTTGCCCGTGTTGTTCGCGACGTGGTGATCCCCCGGCCTGAATTGCAAGGGCTGTACCATGTGGGCGCGGCGCCAATCGACAAGTATGAGCTGCTTCAGCTCTTTGCAAAGGCTTACGTGAAGTCGATCGATATCGTTCGTGATGATGCGTTCAGGATGGACCGCTCGCTTGATTCGAGCCGCTTTACAAAGGCAACGGGCTACCAAGCGCCGCCCTGGCCGGAGTTGGTGCAGGCCATGTACGCATCTAGATAAAACGGACAAACCAAAACGGAATAAGCATGTTTAATGACAAGGTATTGATGATTACCGGCGGTACAGGTTCGTTTGGACAGACCGTCTTGAAGCGTTTTTTGGCGACCGATGTGAGAGAGATCCGCATCTTTAGCCGGGACGAAAAAAAGCAGGAAGAAATGCGCATTGCGCTCAATCACAGCAAGCTGAAATTCTATATCGGCGATGTGCGTGTGTATGACAGCGTGAGTCAGGCGATGAAGAGCGTGGATTATGTGTTTCACGCAGCTGCCCTGAAGCAGGTGCCTTCGTGCGAGTTCTATCCGATGGAGGCGGTTCGAACCAACGTGCTGGGCGCCGAAAACGTCATGAATGCGGCCATTGCAAATAAAGTCAGTCGGGTGGTTGTATTGAGCACAGACAAGGCCGTGTATCCCATTAATGCAATGGGCATTTCGAAGGCTATGGCTGAAAAGCTCATGGTCGCCAAGTCCCGCACACTGAGCGAATGCGAAACCGTTTTGTGCGCAACGCGCTACGGCAATGTGATGGCCTCCCGAGGTTCAGTCATTCCACTGTTCGTCTCACAACTGAGGGAAGAAAAGCCGCTTACAGTGACCGATCCGAATATGACGCGCTTCCTCATGTCGCTTGAAGACTCTGTGGATCTGGTCTTGTACGCCTTCAAGCACGGCAAGCAGGGGGACCTGTTTGTGCAAAAAGCACCAGCCTCGACCGTGGCCGACCTGGCGCAGGCACTTAAGGAAATTTTTAAGAAAAACAGCCCTATTCGGATAATCGGAACGCGGCATGGCGAGAAGTTATATGAGTCGCTGATTTCGCGCGAGGAAATGGCAAAGGCGGAAGACATGGGTGACTACTATCGGATCCCTGCTGACAACCGGGACTTGAACTACGCGCAGTATTTCAGCGATGGTGAGGAGAAGCTCTCACATCTGGACGACTACACCTCGCACAACACCAATCGGCTCGATGTCGGGCAAATCAAACAACTGCTGTTGAAGCTGGATTACATCAAGGAAGAATTGCATGCTTAAAGTCATGACCATTGTGGGTACCCGGCCCGAGCTCATCAAGATGAGCAGAGTGATCGCCGAATTGGACCGATATACCCGACATGTACTCGTCCATACGGGGCAGAACTATGACTACGAACTGAACCAGATATTTTTTGAAGATTTGGAAATCCGTAAACCGGACTATTTTCTGGGTGCTGTGGGTGAAACTGCGGCACAGACTATTGGACAGGTCATCATCAAATCCGATGAAATTTTTGCCAAAGAACAACCTGATGCGGTTCTGCTCTATGGAGATACCAATTCATGCCTCGCCGTGATCGCAGCCAAGCGACGCAAGATCCCGGTTTTTCACATGGAGGCAGGCAACCGCTGTTTCGATCAGCGGGTGCCGGAAGAACTCAATCGAAAGGTATTGGATCATTTGAGTGATATCAACCTTGTGCTGACCGAGCACGCTCGACGCTATCTGATTGCCGAAGGCATTAGGCCCGAGACCATTATCAAGACGGGCTCACACATGGATGAGGTGCTGAAGCACTACATGCCGAACATCGAAAGGTCTGATGTCGTGCAGCGACTCGGATTCAAGCGGGGTGAGTTTTTTGTGGTCAGCGCCCACCGGGAAGAAAATGTGGATACGCCGGAGAATCTGCGCGATCTGGTGGCCGCGCTCAACGCACTGGCTAGCACTTACGGTTACCCGGTCATCGTGTCGACCCATCCACGAACCCGCAAGCGGCTGGATGCACTGGGTGTCACGGACATACATCCCTTGGTGGATTTTGCCAAGCCATTGGGCTTCTTCGACTTCGTGAAGCTGCAAATGGAAGCGAAGTGCGTGGTCTCTGATAGTGGCACTATTACAGAAGAATCCACTTTACTCAATATCCCAGCCATCACTATCCGCTATGCGCATGAGCGCCCCGAAGGCATGGATGAAGGCACACTGATTATGTGCGGGCTCAAGACTGGGGAAGTGCTTGATGCCGTCAAAGTGGTCTGTGAGCAATTTACCGAGCACGGCCCAATGCGTCAGGTGGGCGACTACCTGGCACCGGCCGTTTCACGCAAGATTGTGCGGCTGGTGTTGAGCTATACCGGCTATGTTAATCGAACAGTTTGGCGGAAATAGAATGCAAAATTCTATTTGAATTTTTCATTAGTTTTATGATTTTATAATGTATGGATGATGTTGGATAATTTTAATATTTATTTTTTAGGAAATTTGACATTTACATAGTATTTATTACTGTATGTATGTGCATATTAATTTTGAAAACACGAGATTGAAAAATGAAATGTGAAGCGCTTAAAGATGATGAGTATGATTTGTTAGATTTATTTCAAATAGTCGCGGAGAATATTTATCTTCTAATTTTTTTCCCATTAGTTATAAGTATTTTTGCATCGGTTTTTGCATACATGAGGCCCGAAATTTATATAAGCCAGACGATTTTGCGTATTCCGGTCCAAGCGCAAGTTCAGATCGCATCTATCCTAGTTTCCCCAATTGTTTTAGATCCATTAGCTCAATCAATTGGGATTAAGGAAGAATTCGCTCTGCAAATAGCTCGCATGGACTTGGCGTCGCAGATACAAATAGTGATTGGCAAAGACGATTTGTTGCGCGTTGATGTCGCGGGCAAAACCCCCGAACAGGCCCGAACACTTGCCAGCGCATTAATTGAGGCCTGGCTCAGGAGTACAGTTCCAGTCAATGATGATCGTCAGAATTTGGAGACGCGGTATTCAGTTGCACAAAATGGATTAACAAACACCAATGCGGTATTAAATAAACTGTTGCTTGGGAATAAATTTTCAGATAAGTTTTTGACTATTGGCGACGCTGGCTTGCTGGCAATGGGTGAATTGCAGAGCCGTTATTTGCAAGACGTGCTGTCGATCTCTCGTGCCTTAAAAGGTCAGTCCCGCGACGTTATAATTTTAGCACCTACATTGCCTGTTGCCCCGGTCGCAAAAAAAATGGCCTTAACTGCCATATTGTCTGCTGTAGGGACATGTCTTATCTTACTAATTTATATATTCCTTCGGCGCGGTTGGCATAATGCTGCTAACGATCCAGAATTTGCAAAAAAAAAATTAAAGTTAAAACAAACGTTAAGTGCTAAGAATATTTTTAACAGATAAATTTTTCAAAAATGGTCAAAACACTTCTGCAACCTTATGGCTGTACTTTTGGGTGTTAGCGGTCTGGTTTGCTATCTCGGATAACAGGCTGCTGAAATATTGCTCGTCAAAACCGATCCTGGCGCCCGCGTGAGTCGACTTTTTCGCAGCAGATTCCGCGAACAGACAAGAGGCTGATCGCAAGCTTGGACGCCATTATGTTTCATAACTTACGTGTTGACGTACTAGTGATGAGTTATATCGGTTATGTGAATCGGACAGTTTGGCGGAAGTGAGTTTGATTTAAATAAAGGTCGCTGATGCGTTTCAAGTGCTACGCCGCCACCATGAGTGCTGATAGCCTCCATGCCGAAAGGTCTGATGATCAGGACGATCGCCGTACTAATCGCGGTAATGCGAGTGAAGCCTCGTATTCCTGGCTCGGCGAATTACCGGCGACCGACAGGGCGCATTTCTCGCGTCTGCATCGTGCATGTTCAATTGCGCGAAACCATCGTCCTTTTATTCAAAGATACGGAACCTCGAACCGGCGGAGACGTTGGAGTTCTACGTCTACCGGTTCAAAACCGAGTTGGACTGCCCCCAAGCCGTGCGACGAAAGCAGCTCGCTTATCACTTTCATGGGCAGCACGGATGCATTACGCAGGGGCTGGTGCCCCCCACATCCTACCTTTTTTGCGCGCCGCGAGGTGTATGCACGCTTGGGCGGTTTTGATCTGAGTTTCAAGATTGGGGCGGACATTGAGTTAATGGCGCGGTATTTGGAGGTGGGGCGCATCAGCAACCACTACATACCCAAGGTCTTGGTACACATGCGCATGGGTGGCACCACAAATCGCAATTTTTCAAACATAGTCAAACAAAACCTTGAAATAAGGCGCGGCTTTTTGGCGCTTGGCCTGGGATTTTCTTGGTGGCGGTTTATGGGGAATAAAGCGGTCTCTAGGGCTCTTCAGTTTGTGAGGCGGCCGGCGCTTTGATGGTCCGGGTGGTTACTGGTGCGACAGGTTTTCTGGGCGCGGCCTTATTGCAGCGACTGGCTTTGCAGCAAGCCGACGCGTCTGGCGCCACGGCGTACAGTCTGTCGGGCATCACTCGGCATGCCCCAGCCAAAGGGGTTGCAGGTGTGCGTTATTTACCATTGGGTGACTTTACTGGGAGGGTAGATTGGCCAGCGGCGCTGTCTGGCGTGGACGTGGTGGTGCATACCGCAGCACGCGTGCATATGATGGCCGACACGGTAGCAGACCCTTTGGCGGAGTTTCGCAGGGTCAATGTGGAGGCTAGTCTGCGCCTGGCGCGCGAGGCCGCTGCAGTTGGGGTGCGACGCTTTGTGTTTATCAGCTCGGTCAAGGTTAATGGCGAGGCAACTTTGGCTGGCCGGCCGTTTACCGAGCAAGATGCGGTGGGGCCACAAGACGCCTACGGCATTTCAAAGATGGAGGCCGAGCAAGGCTTGCGCCAGATTGCCGCTGATACCGACATGGAGGTGGTCATCATCCGACCGCCTTTGGTATACGGCCCAGGCGTTAGGGCCAACTTTGCCGCTTTGATGCGCGTCGTGAAGCGCGGTTGGCCCTTACCTTTGGGCGCGGTGCAGAACCAGCGGAGCCTGGTTGCGCTGGACAACTTGGTGGACTTCATAGTGACCTGCATCACCCACCCCCAAGCGGCCAACCAGACTTTTCTGGTGAGTGACGGGCAAGACCTTTCCACCCCCGACTTGGTGCGCGGCATGGCGAAAGCGGCCCGGGTGCCAGCGCGTTTACTTCCGGTGCCAGTGTGGGCTTTGCAGAAGGGGGCTTCTTTGCTAGGCAAAGGTGATGCGGTGCAGCGCTTGTGCGGTAATTTGCAGGTTGATATTTCCAAGGCGCGCAGCTTGTTGGGTTGGGTGCCGCCAGTGTCTGTGGAAGAGGGCTTGAGGCGGGCGATGGTGGTATGAAGCGCGTATTTGATATTTTGCTTGGCTGTCTGGCTGGACTGGTTTTGGTCATACCAGTGTTACTGGTTGTGATGGCCGTCCGATTGACGTCCAAGGGCCCCGCCTTGTATTGGTCTGACCGCGTTGGCCGTAACAATATGATCTTCAAAATGCCGAAGTTTCGAAGCATGCTGGTGGGTACACCTGCCGTCGCCACGCACTTATTGACAAATCCCAAGGCCTATCTCACGCCGATCGGTGCCTTCTTGCGTAAAAGCAGTTTGGATGAGTTACCCCAGCTCTGGAGCATCTTGCGTGGAGAGATGAGTTTTGTTGGCCCCCGCCCTGCGCTGTTCAACCAGCACGATCTGATCGGGCTGCGCACGCAGGCTGGTGTTGACAAACTATTGCCTGGTTTGACTGGCTGGGCTCAGGTCAATGGGCGAGACGAGTTGTCTATTGTCGATAAAGTCGCGCTGGATGTTGAGTACTTGCAAAAAAAATCATTGGCGTTTGATGTAAAAATTATGATACTCACGGTTTTCAGGGTGTTATCAAGAGATAATATCACCCACTAACAACAAGAATTTCCTCCAATCCTCCTTGAAGTTGTTTGATAAGAAAGTGAAAAAATGAGTAATCTGATAGAAATCCAAGGTCAAATTGAAAAACTGCAAAAGCAGGCCAGTGAAATCAAAACCCGCGAGTTTCACAAGACCGTGCAAGATATTCAGGCCAAGATGCAGGCTTTTGGTATCACTGCCAAAGATTTGCAGGCGACCAAAGGGCGTGCTGCCAAGG
>Ga0214919_10001369_pt1 | contig 40197 bp, 42 predicted proteins | sample LL1503_MetaG_FD_177994 | JGI IMG/M metagenome (GOLD analysis project Ga0214919, IMG submission 177994) | Freshwater microbial communities from Lake Lanier, Atlanta, Georgia, United States - LL-1503 | ecosystem: Environmental > Aquatic > Freshwater > Lake | place: USA: Georgia | collected...
AAGATACTTTTGAATTTATAATAAATCTTGACAATTAATTTCATCACAAACAGTGAAATTCAAAGTCTTTTTTATAATTTTTTTCTAGAATATGTCCGTTGATAGGTCGCAGTATGCAATTGAAAAATATCGCAATATTGGAATTATGGCACACATTGATGCCGGTAAAACAACAACAACCGAAAGAATTCTTTACTACACAGGGCGTTCGCATAAAATTGGGGAAGTTCACGATGGCGCAGCAACAATGGACTGGATGGTTCAAGAACAAGAACGCGGAATTACAATTACATCAGCCGCAACAACCTGCAATTGGAAAGATTGCTTGATTAATATTATTGATACCCCAGGACACGTAGATTTCACAATTGAAGTTGAACGCTCACTTCGTGTTCTTGATGGTGCAGTTACTGTGTTTGACGGCGTTGCCGGCGTTGAACCGCAATCTGAAACAGTATGGAGACAAGCCGATAAATACGCCGTTCCACGAATTTGCTTCGTGAACAAAATGGACAGAACAGGTGCGAATTTCTACCGCTGTGTGGATATGATAGTAAGCCGTCTTGGTGCAAAACCACTTGTTATGCAACTTCCTGTTGGTGCTGGCGACGAATTCGAAGGAATTATCGATATTCTAAAACAACAGTATATCGTTTGGGAAAATGACCAACTTGGTGCATCATTTTCCTATGTTGATGTCCCAGCAGACATGAAAGAAAAGGTTGCTCAGTACCATTCTCAACTTGTGGAAACCGCTGTTGAAATGGACGATGACCTTATGGAAAAATACCTAAATGGCGAAACAATTTCTGAAGATGACATTAACGCATGTATTCGTAAAGGAACAATTGCGTTCAAATTTGTGCCAATTTTTTGCGGTTCTGCATTCAAAAACAAAGGTGTGCAACCACTTCTTGATGCCGTGAATCTTTACCTTCCGTCGCCAATTGATATTCCTGATGTAACAGGTATTAACCCTGATACTGACGCCGAAGAAATTCGTAAGAAAAAAACTTCCGAACCTCTTTCAATGCTTGCATTTAAGCTTGCAAACGACCCGTTCGTCGGCTCAATTACATTCGTTCGAATTTATTCTGGAAGACTTGAACCGGGTGTTGCCTTGTTGAACTCAGTTAAAAACAAAAAAGAACGCGTTGGAAGAATGCTTCTTATGCACGCAAACAACCGTGAGGATGTAAAAGTTGCGGTAGCCGGGGATATTGTTGCCCTTGCTGGTTTGAAATATACAACAACGGGTGATACTCTTTGCGACCCTGAAAAGCCAATCATTTTGGAACGCATGGATTTCCCTGAACCGGTAATTGAGGTTGCTGTTGAACCAAAATCAATTGCCGACCAAGACAAAATGTCCCTTGCAATAGCAAAACTTGTTGCGGAAGATCCATCGCTTCGTGTTGAATCAAATGAAGAATCCAACCAAACAATTCTTAAGGGAATGGGTGAGCTTCACTTGGAAATCATCATTGACCGTATGAAACGCGAATTTGGTGTTGAAGCAACAATTGGTGCACCGCAAGTTGCTTATCGTGAAACAATTACATCACCAGCAACAATTGATTACCTACACAAAAAGCAATCGGGTGGTTCTGGTCAATTCGCACGCGTGAAAATTGAATTTGAACCGGGTGAAGCTGGTTCAGGTTTTGTTTTTGAAAACAAAATTTTTGGTGGAGCAATTCCAAAGGAGTACATTCCGGGTGCGGAAAAAGGTCTTGAATCTGCTTTAAAAAATGGACTTATTGCCGGAAACCAAGTGATAGACATGAAGGCGACTCTTGTTGATGGTGCTTACCATGATGTCGATTCATCTGCTCTTGCGTTTGAAATCGCTGCAAGATACGCTTTCCGTCAGTTGGCACAAAAAGGTTCTCCAAAAATTCTTGAACCAATTATGAAAGTTGAAGTTATTACTCCTGAAGATTACATGGGCGATATTATCGGTGATATTAACTCTCGTCGTGGACAAATTTCCAACATGGAGGATCGCGCTAATGCAAAAATCATTACAGCATCAGTGCCACTTTCTTCAATGTTTGGTTATGTGAACACACTTCGTTCAATGTCTCAGGGTCGTGCTCAATATTCAATGGTTTTTGAAAAATACTCAATCGTACCAGACAACATTATGAAAGAACTTGCTAAAGGTTTTGCCTTTGCTGAAGAGTAATATTTTTCGCAAAATGTTGAATAAATCGGCAGTTTTAAATGTTGCAATAATTGGCGTAACGGGTTTCACAGGCGTTGAAGCCCTTCGCCTTTTAATGTTACACCCATTCGTTTCGGTGAAAAACATTGTTGGTAATTCGTTTGCTGGTAAGGAAATTTCAGAAATATACCCCGCCCTTAATATTTTTCAACTTCCAACAATTCAAAAGTTGGAGGAAGTCGATTTTGACATTATCGACTGCGTTTTCTGCTGCCTTCCACATCAAACTTCTCAACTTGTGATTTCTGAAATAATAGCGAAAAATCCAATAATCAAAATCATCGATCTTTCCGCCGATTTTCGCCTTCCAGTTGAGCTTTACGAAGCAAATTACTCCACACATAAAGCCCCCGAATTACAAGAAAAATCGTGCTATGGATTGAGTGAAATCTTTGAAGAGCAAATCGCGAAATCACAAATTATCGCCTGCCCTGGGTGTTTTCCAACATCGGCACTTTTGCCGTTGATTCCACTCAAAAATCACATAAATTCGCAGGTAATTATTGACAGCAAAACCGGAATTTCGGGTGCAGGTCGTAAAGATTCCTTCGATTTTTCCTTTGCTCAAACCAGCGACTGCGTGAAAGCCTACAACCCGCATGGGCATCGCCATCGCGCGGAAATTTCCCATTATTTCGGGCAAAAAGTTCGCTTCACGCCGCATTTGGTGCCGGTTCTTCGCGGAATTGAAACCAGCATTTACTTTGAATCGAATGCCGATTGCACCACAATTTTGAAGGAATTTTATAAGAGTTCCGATTTCGTAAAAATTATTGATGTTTTGCCGACGACTCGTGAAGTTTTGGCAACGAACTTTTGTAAAATTTGTGTTGTGCAAAACGGAACTGAAGTTTTCATTTCCAGCGTAATCGACAACATTTCCAAGGGGTCTTCTTCGCAAGCGGTGCAAAACATGAACATTGCGTTTGGATTTCCGCAAAAAGCGGGTCTTGAATTTATGCCAATTATCCCGTAAATTTCCATGAAAAACACGGTTAAACAGTATTCGCATTTCAAGTTTATAATGAATCTTGCAACGAACTCGCAAAAGAAAATTGTGCTAAAATCGTGCGTAATTTATAAAATTTCAATGGAAGAGTTTTGCACAAAATTCAAGCGGCATAACCCACTTAAACCAATTTACGGCATAATGGCAACGAAAAAACTTGGTGGTGCGGTTGAGAGAAACTTCATAAAACGCCGCATTCGATCTGCATTAAATGGCGTTGATTTTTCGCCAAATTGCGTGATAATTGTTGCAAGAAAGCAGTGTGAAACGATGAATTTTGATAAAATAAAAATGGAAATTATGATGGGGATATGTCAAAAATAATTATATACACAGATGGTGCCTGTTCAATGCCAAGCATGCAAGGTGGTTGGGGAGCAGTTTTAAAATGGGAGGAAATCACCAAAGAACTTTCCGGCTTTGAGGCAAACACCACGAACAATCAAATGGAACTTCGTGCCTGCATTGAAGGACTTTTAGCCGTTAAAATGCCAAATATTCCAATTGAAATTTACACCGACAGCCAATATGTAAAAAATGGCATCACACAATGGATTATTAATTGGAAGAAAAACGGATGGAAAACCGCCGCAAAGCAACCTGTTAAAAACGCAGAACTTTGGATTCAACTTGATGAAATCAGCCAAAAATTAAAGCCCGAATGGAAATGGGTTAAGGCACACAACGGCAATGTTTTAAATGAGCGAGCCGACTTCCTTGCCACAAATGAAATAACAAAGCATCGCCAAAAATAGGAAATAAAAATTGCTTCCATATTGAAATATATGTTTTAAGTTGCATTCAAAAACTGCTTGAAAATAAAAATATTTGATATATCCACGATGAAAAGTGAACACAAATGGAAGAAATTAAACACCTTGCAATCGTTATGGACGGCAACCGCAGGTGGGCAAAGGAACGCAATTGTTCCGTAAAAAAAGGACACGAAGCAGGTGCAAAATCATTGATGGATCTGTGTAAAGTTCTTAAAAGTTATAACATTCCACTTGTTACGGTCTACGCCTTTTCTGTTGAAAACAATAGTAGATCCAAGGAAGAAACGGATGATTTATTCGAAATGCTGGAAAAATATCTTGATTCTGACATAAAAAAACTTCAAAAGGAAAAAGTGAATGTTTGCTGCATTGGTAATTTTGAAATTTTCCCCGAAAGAATCCAGAAAAAAATTGCAAAAATTAACGAAAACACACCGCAAGAATTCACATTCACGCTTAACATTGCACTAAATTATGGCGGAAAACAGGAAATTGTTGATGCGTGCGGAAAAATCATAACTAATAAGGAAAAAGTTTCGGTTGAATCAATTTCAAATTACCTTTATTACAAAAACATGCCAGATGTTGACCTTCTAATTCGCACCGGTGGAAAACAACGCTTAAGCAACTTTCTTTTATGGGAAATGAGTTACGCGGAACTATATTTTTGTGGCACTCTTTGGCCAAATTTTACCAAGGAAGACCTTGATTTAGCAATCAATTTTTACCGAATGCAAGAAAGAAATTTTGGTATATAGCTTCCTTATAAAAACTTTACGAAAAATGCAAATATTCCTTGATTTCTTAAGGAACTTATTGCAAATTTTGAAAAATATTGAATTTAATTGTGAGGTTTTTCAAACTATTCATAACCCTGCTTCTTGTAACATCATTAAACGCAAATGCGTTGAACCTTGTTCGCGATGCCGAAATTGAGGACTACCTCTACGAAATTTCCTCACCAATATTTCAAGCAGGCGGAAGTAATTCCGTGGATTTTTACCTTGTAAAGGATAACTCAATCAACGCCTTTGTTTACGGCGGGCAGAATATTTTTGTCAACACAGGTTTGATTGAAGCTTCAAACACTCCAAACATGCTTCAAGGGGTAATATCCCACGAATTTGGGCACATAATTGGTGCACATTTGGTAAAATCACAAGCAAGCATGCAAAAATCGATAGCAACATACGCCATCGCAACCCTTCTTGGTGTTGGAATGCTTGTTGCTTCACCAACAAATTCGGGAACAAACGCCGCAATTGCTTCAACAATGCTTGGGCAACACATTGCAGAGCGACAATTTCTTTCATTTTCAAGAACTCAAGAAGCAGAAGCGGACAGATACGCAATGTTATTCATGAAAAAATCAGATATTTCCAGCAATGGAATGCTTGAACTTTTCAAAAAACTTGAATCAATTCAAAGTAAATATACGAAAGAAATTGATAAATACTCCATAACTCACCCATTGACGACCAACCGCATATCCTACTTCCAATCACACCAAAACGAAGGCAAAAAAACAAACGAAGAAACCCTTCAAAAACACTTTTTTATTCAGGCAAAAATTCTTGCACACTCAGGCAACGCCAGTCTTCACACGAATACTCACGCAATTTTGAACCACCCGCAGTATAAGGCTTACTATCTTGCCTATCAAAACCTTCTTGAAAACAAAAACGAAATCGCCCTATTACACATAACAAATCTTCTAAAATTACACCCAAACAACCCATATTTCCACGAAACGGCAGCAATCATTCACACAAATTTGAAAAATAACGAAAAAGCAATTTCATATTTCAAAACAGCAATAGTACTCTCCCAAAACAACCTGATTTCCCAAGAATACGCCACTTTTTTAATAAAAACATTTCAGGAAGAAGAAAAGATTAAGGAAGGAGTTGCAATTTTGGAAGAACTTAAGAACACAAAGGAAAGTTCTGCGAACATTTATCAAAACCTTCAGTATGCTTACAGCAAATTAAATTTGCAGGAATACTATCTTATTTCCAGAATCGAAGAAATTGCACTTTTTATGGAAAAATCCGACAAAGATTCAAAATACATTCTGAATGGCGAAATTTCAAAACTTAAAACCCTTTTAAAAGAAATCCCAAATGCGGTAATTTTGGAAAGACTAAAACGCATTGAAAAAATTGTATGAAAAAGTTTGGAAAATTTCTTTCTGCGGTTCTGTTATTTTTGAAAAATCTTTCATATCATATTCTTTCATTTATAAGCTTCATTCTTTTAATTTTTACAATTTTCGCGTTTTTATTTTTTGTTTTCATAAAAACTGACCCTCACCGTGCATCGCTTTTTACAACAAAGATTCTTGAAAAGACGCTTCCTGTTTTACAGGTGAAATCTGAACGCATTTCTACAACAATTCGCAAAGAAAATATTACAATTAACATTCCTCACTTCAAAAGACACACAAAAGATGTTGAAATTGAAGGGTATAATACAAAAATTGCGTTTTCAATTTCAGATATCCTTCACGGAAGGCTTTACAAAATTACCATCGAAAATTTCCTTATGAACATTAGCACGAACAAGGAACAAAGCACATACAACCCGCACGCACTTGCAAGCTTTTACTATTCCTTAATTCCATCGTTCAAAATGGATATTAAAGATTTCATTTTGAACCTTAACAATAATAAAATTTACATAAACGACGCCATACTGAAGGTGAATCAACGCGGATACATTCTTTTTTTGCAAGCAAATTCCAAACAATATGGTTACGACTTCAAGGTAACTCTAAATTCAAAAAACCTGCATGTTTCGTTTAATAATATTCCATCAAAAATTTTGCATAAATATACCGAAAACAAGCTTGATTTCCTGAATTTTTCAAGCGCAACAGGCTTTATTTCACTTGATTCACAGGATACTCGAAACACAAGTTTTGAAATTTTATTTCAGTCCGTTTTGCTTTTAAAAAGTCAGTTTATAAATGAGGACACAAAACTTAGCGATTTCACAATTTTTGGCTCTTCAAGTGCAAGCTCAATGTCCGTCATAACATCACCATTCACAATTAACGGTAAAACCGGTGCATCTTTTGATATTCACACGAATAATGGTAATCATGAACTTGGTTTTGATATTAAAAACATTACAATTGATGAAATTAAAAAATTACTTGTCTTGAAAAATATTAATGTTGAGCCTTTGAAAGTAGTTGTGAAATATCTTGAAAAATCGCTCAAAAGCGGAAATGTTACGCATTGTGAAGGAAAAATTAACATTCCTGTTCTGAATAATGCCGATCTTCTTCTAAAAATTGATTTTGAAAATACGAATTTGGAATATCATCCCGCATTTGCAATTATTGAAAATGCTAACGGAAATGTTGAAATTACACCAAGCAAAACAACAATTATGGTTGAAAATGGGAAATCTGCGGGCAATATTTTGAAAAATTCCATCGTTGAAATTACGAATGACAAGGTGAAAATTTCCACAAACACAAGCGGAACGGTGAAATCTTTGACGGAAATCTTCAAAAAAGATTACATAACCCCGTTTTTTTTGGCCTCGGGAAATATTACAACGAAGACAATTCTTGAAATTAATACAACTTGCAAAGATATCTACCATTGCATGAGCATTATTTCAAATGGGAAAATATCTAATTTACAAACCGAATTTAACTCAAACATTGCAAATGTAGCAGCAAATGCAAATATTTTATTTGAAAAAAAAGCGAATCAAAATGCTTTTGCAAAAATTGATTTACAAAATTTCACCAATGAACACCTTACTTTTTCCAAACTTGAAGCGGATATTATTCCAACGAACGATTACAAAAATCTTGAACTCAAAATTCACGGACAAAACCAAAATGGCGAAGAAATTCTTGCAAAATCAATCAAAATAAACACGAAAAGTGGAATTCTTGATGAAATTATAATGCCAAAAATTAAGTTTCAACAAAACGATTTTGCATGCAAATATAGCAATAATACAGTAGAATTCACGGGAGATTCCTTAAACATTCCAGAAATATACAATTTTCTTTCAAAATTTCATACTATTCGCGAGATTTTAAATCAAAAACCTGAAAATTCCTCCACAAATGAGACAAAATTCAATATTATGCTTAATAAAATTATTTTTCACAATAATATTGAAGCATTTGCAAGCGGAGAAATTGAAATGCGTGGCATTAACATCAAAAAAGCAATAATTGATTCGGAAATTTTGAGTTTTCACTATTTCTTACCGGAAGTGGAAGCAAAATTACCGCAGGAAATTCGCGAACAGGGTTTATTTATTGAAGTGCCTGATATTGCAATATTAATTTCCGCCATCAGTAAGAGTGCTGAAAACACAGTAAAATCTGGATCTGTAAAAATAACCGGAAAACGCCACGATATTGAATCTGATGTCATCACTTGGACTGGCAGCGTTGAAAATTTTCATACGAAATCGGAACAATTTAAGCTTAATACACATAAAATTAAAATTCTTGCAACACAAAAAGGCAATGAAATCTCATTCATAAATCTGAAAATTCAGGATTCTAATCATACAATTTTTTCCAGCGGAACAATTTTTACAGACACAATGACCATAAAAGCCAAAATTTTCTATACACCTTCAAAGGTGGAAGCGGTAAACGAAATACCACTAATTAAGGAAGCAATTAAAGTTACAAGCTTTGGTTCCAGTAAAAACGGAATTCTTTCACTTGAACTTGACATAACTGGCTCAATTTTTGCACCGGAAGTGAATTTCAACAAGGCATCACCAATAAAATCTCTATGGAAAATAATCGTTTCCATACCATTTTTACCATTTTTGATTTTATAATTTACTACCTATAAATATTTTTGCAATACCTCAATAATTGCCAAAATATCTTGCTTTGAATACTGTTTTTCTTGAGGATATTCATCAGTATTTTGCGAGGAATTTTTATCAAGACTATAACCCGTTTCGTAAATTGTATTTATTAATGCCAAAACAAGTGCAAATTCATTTGAAACTGTGGGGTTTGATGCTATAACAGCATTTACAATGCGATTAACTTGCTTGCAAAGATTTTGTAGAAGCGGTAGATCCTCATACGATTCATAAGGAATTTCATAGGAAGATCTACCAATTGAGGCTGGGTATTGACTCATTATTTTTTCATTTCTTCATCAATTTTAGCGGAAAGTTGCTCAAAGGTTGCGTAACCTGTAATCAATTCATCGCCAATAACGAAAGCTGGTGTTCCTGAAATTTGAATCTCACGAGCAAAGTTAAAGTTTGCAACAATTGAATCGGTAATTTCAGTTGTTTTAAGGTCAGCACCTTTTTCACCAAAAGCCGCTAAAATTGCATCAACTTGTTTTACATCTTTCAATTCAGAAGCAAAAAGTTTTGAGTGCAAATCAAGGAATTTTTCAGGATGTTTTTTGAAAAATCCTGTTGCAACTTCAGCTGCATAAAGTGAAACTTCGCCACCAATAACCGGATAGTTTTTAATAATTAGACGCACTTTGCCTTTATATTTTTCATCAAGAAGAACGCGTTTCATTTCATCGTTTGCTTTTTTGCAATAACCACATTTATAATCGATATATTCAACAACTGTAATTGCAGGGTCCGTAACATTTCCAATTACGGGGTCAAGAGCTGTGTGCAAAAGGTTGCCTTTTGGGTCTTTTATATCAGACTTAATCAGTTTTTTTGCTTTTTTTTCAGCGTTAATTTGTGAGTGTTTTTGGTCGTATTCAATAACTTCTCTCAGTTTTTTAGGACTAAGAAAAAATTGTGCAACTGAAGCAGGTGCAAAGTTAATTATTGAAGCTTGAACGAAAACCGGAACGATTATCAATGATGCGATTGATACTGCTGCCCATTTTTTGCTGCATTTCTTCTTTTCTGTTGTAATTTCAGTCATATATAAAGTATTAATTAATTGTTGTCGCCAAAGATTGAAGCAAGTGTTGCACCGCTGTCTGCGCTGCCGTATTTGTCAAGTAGGCGTTTTTTCTCATCTTCTTCATGGTCACGAATTGAAACTTGTAAGTTGCCGGATTCTTCATCAAACGCGATAACTTTTGCGTCAACTTTGTCCCCAACGGCAAATCTGCTTGTGCGTTGTTCAGATTTATCGTAAGCAATATGAGATTTTCTAATTGATGTTTTGAATGTTTCAAGAATTGTGACAAAAATTTGAGTTTGATCAATGGATGTAACTGTGCAAGTAACAAGAGAGCCAGCCTTGAGTTGATCTTTGTATTTCTTGAACTCGGATTCTTGCATTTGTTTAACACCAAGTGCAATTCTTTGTTTTTCAACATCACCACCAATATATGAAACTGAAATTTTGTCGCCAACTTTCATTTGTTGCAGTTCAGATTCACCGGAAGATGACCATGAAATATCAGAAACATGTAATAAACCGTTAATGCCTCCGTTGATTGAAATAAAAGCACCAAAGTTCATAATGTTTGTAATAACACCTTCAAGTTTGTCGCCAATTTTGTGTGTTTCAACAAACGATTTCCAAGGGTTGGAATTCATTTGCTTCAAGCTAAGAGCAATACGGTGAGAGTTTGTATCAACGCTTACAATGTGTGCGTCAATTGTTTCTCCAATTGAAATGCTTTGCATAATTTCGTTGTATTTTTCTTTTGTCCAGCTAATTTCTGAAACATGTATCAAACCTTCAACATCTTTTTCAATTTCAAGGAAAATTCCGTAGTCGGTAATACCTGTAACCTTTCCTTTGATTGTTGAAGCAACTTTGTACTTTTCTTCCAAGTATGACCAAGGGTTTTCAGTAAGTTGTTTCATTCCAAGGGAAATTCTTTGGGTTTCGTGGTCAATTTTGATAACCTTAACTTTCACTTTGTCGCCGGTTTTGAGAACTTCAGATGGGTGGACGATTCTTGCCCATGTAATGTCGGCAATGTGAAGAAGTCCGTCCATTTTGTCAAGGTCAATGAATGCACCATAGTTTGTGATATTTTTAACAATACCTTCAAGAACTTTTCCTTCTGCAATTTCTTCCAAGAATTGAGATTTGTTCCCAGAACGCTGATGTTCAAGAACAGCACGACGCGAAACGATTAGTGATTTGAATTTTTCGTCCATACTTAGAACTTTGAAATGTTGTTTTGTTCCAACAAGAGGCGAAACATCGTTCAACATTCTAATGTCTAATTGGCTTCCCGGTAGGAACGCAACAATTCCATCGGAATCATCTGATGCGTCGGAGTCGTCCGATGGGCTTTTGAAATCTACGCAAAAACCACCTTTAATTCTTGCGAAAATTTTGCCTTTCACGGTTGTTCCGTTTGCAAAAGCTTCTGTTAATTCTTTCCAAACTTTTTCACGAGCAACCTTGTAACGGCTAACTTTCAGAACGGCATCAATTGTTTCAAATGATTCAATATAGAATTCGTATTCTTCACCAACGCTAAGAACAGGTTCTTCGCCAGATTTATAAAATTCTTTGTAGCCAACAACGCCTTCCGCTTTAAGTTTAAGATCCACAATAACGATATCCCTTTTTTTATTAATTTCAAGGATAGTACCTTTTACAATTCTTGCATCTTCGCTTGAGAATTTCATTGGCTGAAGATCTAATTCTTTTTTGAAGTCTTCGTATAAAGCATTCTCGAATTCTGCGAATTTGTCTTCTAATTTATATTGACTTTCTTGGTTATTCATTGTTATTATTTTTTAAGTTAAAAACTTTAATTTTGGAAACAATAAAAAACCTATAATTTAAAAATCAAGTAAAATAATTACATTATTATACAATAATTATGCAAGAAATTCTTAAACGCTACCATAATGTGCAAAATCAGATTCCACAAAGTGCAATTTTAACCCTTGTAACAAAAAAGCAAAATATGGAAACTATTCTTCCTTTAATTGAACTTGGGCATAAACATTTTGCCGAAAATTACATTCAAGAAGCAAAAGAAAAATGGAACAATGTTTCTGGTGTGAATTTGAAACTTATTGGTCATTTGCAATCGAATAAAATTAAGGAAGCTCTTGCTCTTTTTGATGAAATTCACACAATTGACCGCCTTGATTTAGCCCATAAAATTCACAAAATCATTACACCACAAACAAAAACGAAGGTTTTTTACGCACAAATTAATATTGGTTGTGAAGAACAAAAATCCGGAATTTCCCCAGAATTATTCCACGAATTTTTTGAAAATTGTCCGCTTGAAATTTCAGGAATTATGTGTATTCCGCCTGATGGTTTTGAACCATCGCCCTACTTCAAACAAATGGTTGAAATTGCGGAGTCTGTGAAAATAAAATTTGGGAAATCGCTAAAAATTAGTATGGGAATGAGTAGCGATTTCAAAACAGCAATTGAATGTGGAAGCAATGAAGTTCGTGTTGGTTCTGCAATTTTTGGTGCAAGAATTTAAAATTAACACTTAGTTGGCAAAGTTCCAAGTAAAATTCGCTCGCAATCTTCCTTTGTTGGTTGAAGTAAATTTGTGCAACGAACTGCGTAATAATTCTGCAAAAATGCAATATATTTATGCGCAAGGTCTTCGTCAAATTCAAAGGAATCAAGAGCGTTTATTGCGATGAAAAGTTCTTCTTCGGAAGTTACGGGAATTGTAAGCCCGTTCATTGCATAAAAAGCATTTCCAAGAACAATTGCCGGTTTGTTGAATTCAAAACCGTAAATTGCTTTGTGGGAATTGACGGTAATTATTGCTTTTGCATTTGGCAAAAGTGTTGTGAAGCCTTCGTTTAAAAACGAAACATTTTCAGTATTATCAAATTCAAAGTTGGAATTAAAAATAACGAATTGATGGTCAAGATGTTTCTTTGCAAGTTGTGAAATGATTGTTAAAAAATATTTCTGACTTTTCACAAACGGGGAATCAAGAAGAATTTCCATTGAATCTTCAGGTTGTAAAAGAACAATAATCAAGTTTTTGGAATCATTTTGAACATTGTATGGCTCCAATTGAAGATTTTTGTAAAAATCAAGGTTTCGTGGCAAGGAATTTCGAAATCTTGTGGCGTTGGAATCGATAAAAAGCATTTCTTCACGATACCCATCATAAAGAATTTTGACCTCAATTTTTAAATTATGAGCAGCAACAATACAAGCAATATGTGGTATTGAATTGTCGTCTTTAACATAAAGAATATCAATGTTGTGTTTGCGAAGGTAAGCGTATGAATTGATAAAGTGCATTTTGGCAAGGCAGTCAAAGTAAAAACTTGTGAGAAATTTTTTTGGTTTTGTTTGAATGTGTTTCAAAAAACCGTATTGCGACATATATTCAACTAAGTCGTGTGCAATATTTCTTTGAACGGCAAAAATCCATTCAAGAATGAAAAAGTTTGTTACTCTTCGAAAGAACGGATGAACTGTTTTTGAAAGTTGTGTGTTTGTGTAATCATACATTTCTTTCATAAATGCTTCATCGCTTTCATTTGCAGAAAGGAACATTGCGTTGATTTTCTTCTCTTTCTTTGAATTTTTAAATATCATCAGATTTTTTCAGAAATAATTACTGCGGTTTTTGTAAATGCTTTCATTGCTAAAAATGGAAGGAGTTGCATCTGGGAATGTGTTTCACCCGTTTCTTTATGTTCAATTTCTTCTTGTATGAAGATTTTTATTTTTTCAAGAAGTTCTTCAATTTTTTCTTTATTTTCCATCACAAAGAAATCGTGTTCGTTGTGATGCTTTAGAATATCTTCAAGTTGGGAAATTTGCTCTGCGTAGTGTTCCTCAATAACCGTTTCAACCGCCTGTGTGCAAAGCATTGCAAGTTCTGGCGATTTTTTCGCCGTAACCCCTCCCATAACAGAAGCAAGGCGTTTCCAAATTGGCAGAAAAACCGTTTGCGGAACATTCATTTCTTTGGAAATCTTTTTGAAATATTCAAAATGTTCAATTTCGCCGTCAAGCATTTCTTCTAAAATTTCTTTGTTTTGCGTGGAATTCTTAATTTGTGCGTTGTAAATTTCCACTGCTCCCATTTCGCCGGCGAAATTAACACGAATCATTGCTTTCACGCTGCTTTCGAAATCTTTTACAAAAAGGTGAGAATGTGACATGTATAAATTATATCAATTAATGTCCTTGTCCTCGTTGACCCGTGTTCGTACCAAGAGCGTCGTGTTGTAAGGTTGGCACCGTTTGATAGTTTGCATCTTGAATTCCACGTACATCCAAAGTTTGAATATTCTTCACTCCATCAAGTTCACCACCCGGTACAATTGATTTGACAAGGCTACCCTCGTTAACTGTATCTTGAATTGTTTTACTACCAATTCCTTGACAAATTATTTTACCACCAAACTCTGGACTTTGCCCAGCCACGCCTCCATTTTTTCCAAGCGAATCTCGTAGTGCATTATCAAGACCAATCGACATTCTCCATAAAATAATTATAAGAATAACTTATATTCCCCCGTTTTATAAAATTTCAAGGAAAATGTTTGACAAAAAATTTATTATTATTTTATTATTATATATTAATGTGAAAAAAATTGGAAGTATGAACGGTAACGACTACAAAAGCAATATTTGGCCGCCGTATTTCGGTGGAAATAATAGACAAGAAAGAATTAATATTGTGAAAACTGCTGGCTCGTTTATTTTTGATGATACAGAAAACAAGATATTTGATGGAATTTCTTCTTGGTGGTCGGTGTGTCATGGTTATAACCACCCACACATTGTTTCGCAAATGAAAAAATGCCTTGATGTTATGCCCCACATTATGTTTGCGGGAATTACTCATAGTTACGGGGAAAATCTTGCTTCCCAACTTTGTGATTTTTCCTTTGGGCATTTTCAAAAAACATTTTTTTGCGATTCAGGTTCCGTCGCAATTGAAGTTGCACTCAAAATGTCGCTTCAATATTGGCAGGCTTTCAACAAACCGCAGAAGAAGTATATTCTTTCGTTTTCGGGGTGCTATCACGGGGAAACATTTATGGCATCAGCTGTTTCAAGCGATGAAACCACGCACATTTCGCAATACACAAATAATATTTTGAATGTGAAATTGCCGAAAAATTCAGAAGAGCTTCGTGAATTTGAGGAATTTGTTGTGAAGAATCATAAGCATATTGCGTGTTCAATAATTGAACCGCTTGTTCAAGGGGCGGCGGGCTTGAAGTTTTATTCCGTCGAAATTTTTCGCAAAATTTTTGAAATAATCAAAAAACACGAAATTTTGTTTATAGACGACGAATGTGCAATGGGATTTTTTCGCACAGGTCGTCGTTTTGCTTACGACCATGCTGAAATAAAACCTGATATCACCTGCGTTGGAAAGGCATTAACAGGCGGGCATATATCCCTTGCCGGCGTTTGCACAAGCAATGAAATTTTCAACGCAATTTGCAGTGATGGATACTTCCGCCACGGACCAACATTCATGGCAAATCCTTTGGCATGCTGTGCGGCATCTGCTTCAATTGATATTTTCAACGAATTTAATTATGTGAATCATATTAAGAAAATTACTGCTGTTTTTGAACAATTAAAGGCGTCGTTGAAGAATTCTTTGAACTTGGAAGCAAGAGTGTTTGGGGCAATTTTTGCCGTGGAAATTAATGCTCAAAACACTTTAATGAAAGGTTTTATTAAGGAAAATCTTGGAAAATTTAAGTTATGGGTGCGACCAATCGGAAATACTCTATACCTTATTCCACCACTGAATTCTGAAATTGAGGATTTGGAAATTGCGGTGAAATCGTTTGAAATTATTGTGAAGAATTTGCATAATTTGTGAATTTTTTTATTTTTTCCTAATTTTTGTTATAGTGTACTAGTACAGTGGAACGCTAATTCATTTACCTACTCACTGCAAAAACTTTTCTTGACAAACAATTTTTTTATTTTAATTACATTTCAAATATTTTATTTTTGTGAAGGAATTGTTGAACATACACGAAAATCTGAGGGAATTTCAAAACTGGTTTGAACCGCATATTCAAGCACGCGTGCAAAATTTGCCTGAAAATGACTACGGTCAAATTAAAATTAAGAAAGCAATTTCGCATTCGCTTCTTGGTGGCGGAAAAAGAATTCGTGCGTTTATAATTGCACAATCGTGTGAAATTTACGGTATTCCAAAAGAAAGTGTAATTCATCTTCTTATTGCAATTGAAATGGTGCATTGCTATTCCTTAATTCACGACGACCTTCCCTGCATGGATAACTCCGATATTCGCCGCGGAAAGAAGTCTTTGCATAAGGAATTTGATGAGGCGACCGCTCTTTTGACTGGAAATTCCTTAATGAGCATGGCATTTGATGCAATTCTTTCAAACAAGTTCGAGGTTGAAAATTATGTAAAAATTTCACTTCTAAAACATCTTTCGCGTGCAATTGGTTACTTTGGAATGATGTCAGGGCAAATGCTTGATATTATAATTGTGAACGAAAGAACTGCAAAAACGGAGGAATTCGTTCATATGAATAAACTTAAAACCGGTGAACTTTTTGCCTTTTGTATGGCATCCGGTGCAATTTTAAAACAAAATATTGATGACTACAAAACCCTTTCCCACATTGGTTATGATATCGGTTATATTTTCCAAATTGCCGATGACATAACCGACATAACACAAGAACCTAACTCACACGAATCCTTTGCAAAAAATGAATTTATTAATCACCTTGGTGGTGTGGACGAAGCAAAAAGGCACTTGGAAATCATTTCATCGCAAGTGAAAAGTGCAATTGCAAAGTTTTCAAATACAGGAATAATGACTTCGCTAATCGATTATATAATTTCACGACAATATGAATAAAACAATAAGAAAAATATTTTCAATTCCGGGGGTAATAAAAAGCTCTGCTGAATCACATGCGGCAAAGCAAATGATTGAAATGATTGAAAAATATTCTGAAAAATATGTAACTTCAGGCATTTCACAGCGTGGAATTGTTACAGCAAAAATCTCTATTTCAATGAGGGCAAAATCCATTAAAATTGATCGCGAAAAATTTGCAAATATTCAAAACATTCTTAATGGTGAAGAAAATGCAAATGAAGTTCTGGCAACATTGCTTGAAGAAGAAATTATGTCTGCTTTGGAAAATGCTATGGCAAAACTTATGTCTGCTTCTAATAAAAGTCTTGATTCTCTCAAGAAAGAATCTGAAGTTATAAAATTTCCGGATATGAATAAATGAATAAAATTTATATTTCACAAGAATCCTTCCCTGCTCTAATTGCCGTACTTCAAAAAGGAATTTCACAAGGTACGCACTTTTTTGTGTATGATTCCCAAAACTTGTTGCAAAATCGTGTGTGGACATTCTCCTCACAGGCTTTCATTCCAAATGTAAAATCAGATGACAAACTTCTGAAAAAACATAAAGTTCCAGTTGTAATTTCAACTGATATTTCTGAGCCTCCACTTGAAGGTTACACACGCATCTTTTACGAAACACCGTTTGACAAGATTTTTCAAAATCCATCTGAAAACACGGAAGATTTCATTGCATTTGTAACTTCTCAAGGAACAATTAAGCCAAACTCCACAACGCAAGTATTTCAAAAAATTGGCACCAAATGGGAAGAGGTTTTGTAAGCCTATTTCCGCCTATTTCCGCACAACCATAATATCATAATGTTGAGTTTTGTCAATCACTTCCTGAAGGAATTTGCTTGCTTCAGACCTTGTTGTGAAAGGCTGCGAACCGGTAATTCTGACGGAATTTGCTTCGTTTACTTTGTCAATGCGAACATTAAAACCTGCTTTTTGCATTTTTTGAACAACTTGTTTTGCACCTTCTTCGCTTTTAAATGAGCCAGCTTGAATTTCGAAAACTTCACCTGTTGATTGCCCCGCTGATTGCACTTGAGATGGTGTAATTTCAATTTGCTTTGGCAGCACAGGAAGCGTTTGCACAGGTGCTGGATTTGTTAAAGCGGAGGAATCGTCGCGAATTTTTTGCACGGTAAGGGGTTCATATTGTTTTGGCGATGCTTGAGTTTGAATGATATCATTTGCTGAAGGTTGAGTTGAAGTATTAACCTGATTCACAACAGACTGATTCAAGCTTTTGCGTTCATATTCGCGTTGAGCGTCCTGATATTCATTGGCAAAATTTGGGTTAACTTCTTGGTAATCAGGGTCATTTTCGCGACTTTTAATTTTGGAAAGAACAACTTCGTTGTATGGAGGGCGTTTTTTTTCTTGAAAGATAGGGTCAATTTCGGGAAGTTCGGGGTCTTTTTTGCATGAAATCATTGAAAGGGTTGAAATTCCTGCCAGAATTATAAGAATTATTTTGCTTCCTGGTTTTGTCCTCATGAATTTAAATAAAAATATAGATAAATATACATTTCAAGTATTTTTAGAAAAATCAAGAGTTATTTTTTTCTGTAATGTTTTGTGAAAATTTCTTGACAGATTAAATTTTTGACTATTCGTTATTTCAATGAATTTTGTTGTAAGATGTCCGTAAATTTTTTGTTTTATACATTCTCCTTTTTGGTGTCTCTTTGCGCAATTCTTTCAATTGTTAGTAAAAACTCCGTTCACGCAGTTCTTTATTTGGTTTTAACATTCTTTTCTTCGGCGTGGATAATGCTTCTTTTGAACGCGGAATTTCTTGCAATGTTGTTGATTATTGTTTATGTTGGGGCAATTGCGGTTTTGTTTTTGTTTGTTGTCATGATGCTGCAAACCAACTACACACACAAGCAATCAATGCTTCAAACATCAACTGCGGTAATAATTGCAGGAATGGTTTTTGTTCAAATGTTAAGCTTTCTTTTCTTTAAATCAATCAAAGGTGATGGTAAAATTATTACAAATATTCCGCTTGCAGAAGTTTCAACGGAACTTTACATAAACAATTTTGTGAACTTTCAAATTGTTGGAATGATTTTGCTTATTGCAATGGTTGCTGTAATTTTGTTAACATTGGAAAAATCTTCAACATTCACAAGAAGGCAAAACATTTCAAGTCAGGTACTCCGTAAAAAGGAAGATTGCATTACAATGACCAAGCCTGAAATTGGCAAAGGTGTTAAAATTTAAATATGATATACTACCACTGTAAATTTATTCTTGAAACAGGAAAAAATGATGATATAATAATTCCTGCGGAAGACCACATATCCCTTATGGAGCAAGTTCACCTTAATGAAGGTGTTCTTGTGAAATTCACGAAACTTTCTCCAAGAAGATTCAAAATGTCAGCACAGGATTCCATCTTCTTCTTCACATACATGCGGGAATTCCTTAATGCTGATATTCCCCTTATTGAATCAATTGATACAATTTCCCAAGAAACAAGGAAGGTGAATATTAAAGCCATCGCTTCAAAACTTCAATACGATATCCGCACCGGCCACCTTCTTTCAGATGCAATGCGTAAACAACCAACGGTGTTTTCAGGAATTTCAACAAGTCTTGTGGCGGTTTCTGAAAAAATCAATGCACTTTCAACGGCGTGTAATCACATTGTGAATTATCTTAATTTTGGAATTGTTCTTACGCGAAAAATTAAAACTGTAATAACATATCCAATTGTCATGATAACAATGATTTTTGGAATGGTCATTTTTTATTCAACATTCGTAATTCCAAAACTTGAAGCAATTTTTACCGAATTTGATGAAGGTTCAAAAATGCCAATTCAAACCATTGCATTGGTTGCATTTTCTTCGTTTATTTCCGGTTATTGGGCGTTAATTTTAACACTTATGATTGCAACACCAATCATCACAATTTTTCTTTATAAAAGATCATATTCCGTAAAGCAAAAACTTGACGCTTTCGCTCTGAAAGTGCCAATTCTTTCTTCAATAATTATTAAATCGCAACTTTCACGCTTTTCACTTTTTACGGCGAATATGTACGAAAGAGGCTACAACTTTCTTGATTCAATATCCGAAGCGTTAATTGTGTTGACTAACACTAAAATTAAGGCAGACCTTGAAGATATGATTATCACCATTCAATCGGGTGAATCGGTTTACAAGGCCTTAAGGCAAATTCCCTATATTCCACGGTTTGTTCACAGAATGTTTCGCGTGGCAGAGGCAACATCAAATATTCAACGCCCACTTACTTCAATCTATGATTTCTACAATCAGGAAATTCAAAACGATCTTGACAGAGTCCTTCAATTAATCAAACCCCTTGCGGTGATTATTGTTGGTCTGTTGATGATTTGGATCGTTTCCGCAACACTACTTCCATTTTACGCAAAAATTCCGCAGCTATTGTCATCAACACATGGATGACATGACAAAACTTCGTAACTTTTATGGAATAAGAAAAGTTTTTTGGAATTTTGTTAGCTTAAAAAAATCCTTTGCAAAAAAGTCTTTAAGTGCATATTATTCAATACATAAGAAATCTGCCGAAAGGGTTTTGTATAAAATCTATCGTGGAAGGAGGTCATCTGCAATTCCATTTATTTGTGGAATTTTGGCCGGTCTTTCGCAGGCACCAATTTACGCTTTTTTCCTTTTACCATTTGCTTTTACAATTCTAATTCGCCTTATAGACTTCACCGATACCAACAAAAAACTTTTTAAAATTTCTGCTCTTTTCAACCTTGGATATTGCACAATCGCACTTTATTGGCCGGCTTATGGAACATATATTTTCGGGTTTTCAAAAAATCTACTTCCTGTTTTTTCTGCGGGAATTATTATTCTTTCGGCAATTCTTCCAACTTTGGCAGTTTTTGCCTTTGGTTTAATTAGCACGCAATTAAAACCCTTTCGCAGAATTTTACTTTTTGCCTGTTTGTGGATTTTGGCGGAATATTTGCGTTCGTTTGTAATATTCAACTTTCCGTTTGGGTTAGTTGGATATTCCGTAAGCTTTGCACCGTTTATGTTTCAATCTGCAAGCATTTGGGGGGTTTTGGGGTTAAGTTTTTTCCTTGTTCTTTGGGCGTGTTCGTTTTATATTGTTCTTTTTACCGACGACAAACTTCTGTTCGTGCATTATTTTCGAACATTTTTGATCATCAACATTTCGGGAATTTTTGTCGCAATTCTTGGTGGATTAAGGCTTTACAACGCACATAATCAGTATTACCCACACAAAGTTGCAATTGTGCAAGGTAACACTTCCGTTCGCGGTGAACAAATTGAGGATTTTGAAACATATTCCAAAATTACATATAAAATTCAAGAACTTACCGATGGCAAAATGGATGTAATTATTTGGCCTGAAAGTGCCGGAGTTCCGTTCAATTTTGAGAAAAACCCAAAAGCGGTAGAATATATCGACCACTTCATGTTGCCGCACCAAACCTTTATTTTCAATGGAATAAGGCGTGAAAAAAGCAACATTTTTAACACGATGTATGTTTACGACTTTGAAACTCTGAAATATCACGATAAACATTTCCTTGTTCCGTACGGGGAATATTTGCCGTTTTTTCAAAAATTTGGCTTTGGAAAGGCAATTGCAAGGCATGCTGGAATTGGTTTTTCGCGTGGAAAAGCAATTAAACCGATATCAACAAGGCACGGGGTAATTTTGCCGCTAATTTGTTATGAAGCAACATATTCGGGGCATATTGGTCTTGCAAATGCAATGAAAACGCACTATATTGTGAACATTACAAACGACGAATGGTTTGGCAAAACATCGGGAGCATATCAACACTTCGATTCCGTCAAAATGCGTGCTGTTGAAGAAGGAATTTCCATTGTTCGTGCTTCAAATAACGGGTTTTCAGCAGTAATTGACCCTTACGGAAGGGTGAATTCCAAAAAAACCGAGCTTTTCAAACGCGATGTTATTCTAGCAAAAATTCCAAAGAAAATTCCCGATGAAACCCTGTTTGATATCTGGGGCAATGTTCCGCTTCTAACATTTGCCTTCTTTTATGTTCAATTTTACGCAATCGCATTCCTTTACGCAATGCACCAGCACAAAGTTCACGGACACATTACCCGTTATGTTGAAAACCGCGACAAAAAAAAAGTTGATCCCAACCGAAAAGTAAGATATTAAACATCTGCTAGAGAATTTTTTGTCATAAATTCGTATTCTATCGAAATTTCAATAATGGCAAGCTTCAATTTGTAACAGTATTCCTGTGCGTTTAGCAAATCCTGTTCGCGGGCGTTCAACATGAAAAAATCACTATCGCCGTTTTTAAAGCGTATATTTTCCGCCTTGAGCAATTTTTTTGCAATTTCCGCTTCCTCTTTTGCGTTTTTATGAATTGAATCAAGTTCGAAAATTCTGTTATATGTTGCTAAAATTTCATTGGAAATTGAATTTTCCAGAAGCTGGAGTTCGTGTTTTGAGGCACGCAATTGTGCGGAATTTTTTTGAAATTTCCCGCTTTGTTTGTTGTTTTCAAGTGGAATTGATATGTTTAATTTCACCTTGTGAAGCATTTGGTCTTTTTCAATTGCTCCAACTCCGTAATCTTGCGAAGTTTCAAAGCCAACATCAACAACGGGAAGGCGTTGATTTTTGGAAACTTTCATTTGAATATCTTGCTGTTTTAACAGTGCTTTTGCAATTTTGATATCAAGCCTGCGTTCTTTTGCTTGTTTAATATCCATGTTATAATTCCTTGGCACTGCGTGCGTTGGTTCAATTTCCGAATGTTTGGCACCAACAATGCTTTCAATTTCAACAGGTTCCTGATTTTCACCCCGCAAGTACATTGAAAGTTCAACTGCGGAATTTAAAAGTTCGCGCTCCATTGAATTAAGAGTTGACTGCCTGCGAAGGATAATTCTGCGGTTTTCTTCCAGAATGATTGGGGCTTTGTCTCCTTTTTTCACTTGAATTTCAAGTGATTCATTTCTGTTGAGCGAAATTTCAAGCATTTCTTTATGAAGGTTGAGGATTTTTTTCGTGTAAATATACTTCCAAAATGCTTTCCTTGAATCGGCAATAATTTGTTGTTCCATTAATTTTTGCGAATTATTTGATATTTCAACATCAATGTTTGCAATTTTTTTTAAAGAAGCCTGTTCGTTAATTAAAAAACCACGCAAAAGTGAAAATTCAAAACCAAACATTGCCCTACCATAACTTTGTGTGCTGAAATATTGATTCATTTCGGGGTAAATTCCACCGCTAGATTTTGTGTATCCCGTGTAAACTTTCGCATTTGCAAGGGGCAAAGGTTTCACAATTTTACTTTCAAAATATCCCCTGCCGTCGTAATATCCTGAAGTAAATTGCTTGTAATTTGTTTCAAGTTTTGTGTCAAATTCACCTTCAGCTTCCTGTAATTTTGCCTGTGCTGTGCGAATTTTTTCCTCGTTTATAAAAATTTTTGGGTGGTTTTTCCTTGCGGAATTAACAATGATTTCCTCTGTTAAAATTTCGTGTGCAAGGCAATGAATACTGAAAAAAAATACAACAATGATGAGTCTCATCTTTTTTCTTTTAATAAAAATTCATCGGGCTTAATTGGGAAACTGTTCATTTGCCTCCAAATTTCGTATCCAATTGAAACTTTGTTCATGCTAATCCAGCCCTTAATATTCGTGCCTTGTTTAATATGCGTCATTTCTGGCCATGGATCTTGGGTTGGGTCAGGAACTAATATCACGCGAAATTTTCCATTTCAAGACATTGCTTGTTCAATAATTGCAACCCTTGCACCAAATGTTCCAAGGGAAGTTGACGGCCAACCAGATACCCTTAACGCAGGCCAGCCTTCAATTTGAATTCGTGCTTTTCTTCCAATGTGAATGAGGGAAATATCGTTAGGATTCACAAAAATTTCAATTGCCGGTTGCTGAATTACAGGAACAAATGTCGCAATAACTTCCCCAACATGAACATAGCTTGAATTTGCCTTAGATTTTGACTGCAAAACGAAGCCATCTTTCGGGGCAACAATAATTTGTGCCTTTTGCCTTGAAAGCTTGACATCGGCTTGAATTAACTTTGCTTGAATTTCACTTTCGTAACCAAGTAGCTTTTGGTATTCAATTGTTGCTTTTTCAAGGTCTTTTTTAGAAGTTAAGCCTTGGTTGTAGAGGTCTTTTTGTCTATCGTAATTAAACCTTCCGGTGGAACTTGAATATTTTGCACTTTCGTATTGTGCCTTAATAGAATCCAGTTCAAAATTCAATTTTTGCATTAATTCGGGGTCGTTATCAACAATTTCGGCAATTTTTTCGCTTTTTTTCACAAATTGCCCATCATTAACATACCATTTTGCAATTCTTCCACTAACAAGTGTGGTGATTTCTTGAATGCGGTCTTCCTGATTATACGCAATAATTTTGCCATTACCTGCCGAAGTTTGCCACCAAGGAACAAAAATTAGTGCCATAATTACAAAAACCAAAAATATGGCAATTATTTTGAGAAGTTTTGTGTAAAACGGCGGTGTTGAAATGTTTTTTAGCGAATTGAATTGCGAAACATCACTTTTTAAATTTCTATTAACAGCAAGTGTTAAGAATTTCAATTTGTGCGAAGCATTAAGAAGTTCGTAAATGGTTTTCAGATTTTTTGCAAATTCCCCCAAATTCACAAAAATTAGAGAAAATATAATTTCCGATGCAAGAAACTGAGGAATTGTAAGGTATCCACGCAATGTTAAAACACTGCAAAGTGTTAAAAACACTGCATTTGCAACAGCATAAAGGAAGAAAAATATAATATTTTGCTTCAACATAATAGAAGCATATTTATGCTTTTTATGCGAATATTCAAAAAGTAGTTGATCAATTTTTGCAATTTTGCCTTCGCCGTTATTGTGAAGTGCATTGCCGATTTTGTATCTGGAATCAAACTCTTTCTTGCATAAAATGAGAGATCGCAGGAAGTATCGCTTAAATATTGAAAATATTATAATAATCAGTACAATGTTGAAAATTAGGAAGGAAATGTGGTAAAATGCCGTTAGAATTAACCCGATCAAAATTTGCTGAATTAAAAGCGAAGTTGAAAAAAGAAAGTTTCCAACATACTTAATAATATTCGCAATTTCAGTGTAAGATTGCACCGCATTGATGTTTGTCTGTTCATTGTCATAATTTGCCACAGGGTTAAGCGCCATAAGTGCAACGCTAACCATGAAAAATCGTTTTTCAAAATATGCAAATGCAATTACTTGAATAACCTTTAGAATGCTGTAAAATGTTAAAAATGCAAGAAGGCAAAGAATAATTGTTACGACTGGGAAAATTGAAGCATTTGCAGAAATTTGACTTGCAATATATTGTATTGAAAGTGGCAAAAGCAAGTTAAATGCACTGGCAATAATTCCATAAACAAGAATGACTATCATCAACGGTTTTTCGTGCCTTAATAGTTTAAGACAAACGGTGGAGAAATCTCTAAAAGATAAAAACTTATCGCTCATAACTCACATTAAACACACAAATTTTGAAAGTAAAAACGTCAAATGTCAAGTGTAAATTTTCCTAATAATATGTCAATTCCGTTGTTTTGCCTTTGAAGACGCGATAGGTGAAGAATGTGTATGCAAGAATTACGGGAACAACAATTATTGCACCAATAAAAATGATTAACAAAGATTCCAGCGAACTTGCCGATTCCACAATCGTCATTTTTTCTGGAACTACGAACGGGTAAAAACTGTAGGCAATTCCTTGGAAACATATTATGAAAAGGGAAACAGTCAAAGCAAACGGTGCCCAAAAAAGTTTATCGTTTTTAAGTGGCAATTTTTGTAATAAGAAAGCTATCATTCCAACAATAATTGCGGAAATAATTGGCAGTGGCATTAGAAAGAAAATGTTTGGCATTGTGAACCATTTTGCAAAAATTCTTGGGCTTACAAACGGCGTTGCAATTGAAACAACAGCCATTCCAAGAACAGTTCCATAAAGACCAAACTTCGCCCAATGCACCGCTTTTTTTTGTAAATTACCTTCAGTTTTCATAATAACCCAACTTGCACCGATTAAACAATAACCAAAGCAAAGGCAAATTCCAACCACAACGGCAAAAATGTGGGAATAAATTGAGTTTTCAAAGCCTAGAATATAAAGACCAAGCATGTACCCTTGTGAAAACGATGTTATGATTGAACCTGAAATAAATGCCATATTCCACGCTTTTTTGTGACGATCCTTCGCCTTTGCACGAAAATCGAATGAAACTCCGCGTAAAATTAACCCGCAAAGCATAATTGCAACGGGAATATAAAGCGATGTTAAAACAAGACCATAAGCCGCAGGAAACGCAACAAGTAAAAGCCCAACCGAAAGAACAAGCCAAGTTTCGTTTGCGTCCCAGAAGGGTCCAATTGAAGAAATCATAATATCGCGTTCTTGGGGGTTTGCTCTTGACATTAAAATTCCAACGCCAAGGTCGTAGCCGTCAAGAATTACATAAACCAAAACTGCAACACCAAGAAGAACCATAAATGCCATTGGAAGCCATTGATATGACCAAAAATATGTCATCATTTTACTATTTATTAATTACTGTTTTTGCTTCAACTTCACGCCTTGCCATATAAAACACAACGGAAATGAATGCTATTAAAAGCACTGTGTAAAGAATTAAGTACATTGCAAGGGTTGTGCCGATCATTGAAGAGGAAATGTTTTGAGCAACGGCATCGATGGTTTTCAGAACTCCATAAACCAAATACGGCTGTCTGCCAATTTCAGTAACATACCAACCCGCAATTGTTGCAACCCAGCCGGAGAATGTCATTCCAACTAAAATCCAAAGCATCAATTTTGAAACATTGCCGCCTTTTCGAAGTTGAAACGCACAAATGCACGCAACAAAAAGCATTGTGAAACCAAGCCCAACCATTATTCTGAATGAATAAAACAGTGGAGCAACCGGCGGGTGGTTTTCAAAAGAATTCACTCCTTGAATTTCACCGTCCGCTTTGTGGGTTAAAATCCAAGATGCACCGTTTGGAATTTTAATTTCCATAGAATTTTTTTGTTCTTTATCACTTACAATTGCAAAAAGACGAAGGTCCGCACCATTTTCCGTTTCCCAAATTCCTTCCATTGCCGCCACTTTTGCCGGCTGGTGATGAAGAGTGTTTATTCCGTGGAGGTCGCCAAGAAAAACCTGCAAAGGCATTGCAATTAATGCAAGATACACACCAAATTTCAACGCAAGTTTTGCACTTGGTGAAGAATCTTTGCGAAGAATTCTGTATGCTGAAATTCCTGAAATTAAAAATGCTGATGTTAAAAACGAAGCAACAAGCATATGTGAAAGGCGGTAAGGCATTGATGGATTGAATATTATTTCAAACCAACTTGTTGCATGTGCAACGCCGTTAATCATTTCAAAACCAACGGGGGTTTGCATCCAGCTATCAAGAACGATAATCCAAAATGCGGAAAGACTTGTTCCAACTGCAACCAAAACTGTTGCAAGTGTGTGAATTTTGTTTGAAACTCGTTTCATTCCAAAAAGCATTACTCCCAAAAATGTTGCTTCCATAAAAAATGCAACAAGAACTTCATATGCAAGTAGTGGACCTGCAATATTTCCAACCGTAGCCATAAACCCTGGCCAGTTTGTTCCAAATTGGAAGGACATCGTAATTCCAGTAACAACCCCCAATGCAAAACATAAGGCAAAAATTTTCACCCAAAAGCGATAAATTTCCATCCAAACTTCTTTTTTTGTTTGGTTATAACGAACCTTAAAAAACAACAAACACCAACACATTGCGATGGTAATTGTGGGAAATAAAATGTGAAATGTAATGTTAGCTGCAAATTGAATTCTTGCAAGCATTGAAGCGTCCATCATTGTGGCATCGTTAATTGATAAACCTTATCAATTATAAGGATATTTTGATGTCAAGAAAAATATTTTATAAATCCATATTTTTTTTATGCTTATTTGCATTCATGCCAGACATAATTTCGCATAAGCTTTGTTCCTAAATTTATAACCAAATAATTAAATGTAATAATGAAGGATTAAAAGGTATTGGAAAGCTTCTTAAATTTTGTATTGATTCTTCTAAATTTCTTCAATTTTAAGAAAAATCTTTCAATAACATTCCGCTTTCTGTATAGACTTTTACTGATAATTTTCTTTTTCTTTGTACTATTTTTCTTGTATGGAATAAACGGTCTAATCTTTCTTTTCTTCGGTTTTTCTCTAATTTTTTCACCACTATATCCTTTATCTGCTATCAGAATAGATTTTCTTGGCACAACATCGGAAATTTCTTCACCCATCTTCATATCAGACTTATTGCCCGAATCAATTTGAAGCTCTATAGGATTTAATTTTTCATCAGAAACAACTGTCACTTTTGTATTTATTCTACCCTTTGTTTACCCCTTGCACCACAGTCATTAAAGCGGACTTTAATCATCGTAGAATCGAGTGACAATACTCGTTTCTCATATTTGCCTTGCAATTTTTTTTTAAAACATTCCAAATCCAATACCAAATTCCATTCTTATTCAAAACAATAAACCTTGAATAAACACACTTCCAATGAGGAAATTCAGATGGTAGTCCTCTCCATTAACAACCTGTCTCATCACATAAAATATAGCTTCAACCAACCATCCTATCACTTACAATCTTTGGTCTGCCTTTGCTTGTCCGTTTCAATTTAACAAAAGGCTCTATCAATTCCCACTGTTCATCCTTAATCACCATTCTTACTATGCCTTCGTAATCAAATCTAAACCAACACTTGTGTTTAAATCAAATTATTTCAAGAAATTTAAGAACAGGCTTTAGATAATTAACCTACAAAATCTTCATAGTAAGTCTTTGCTTTTTCTGCCGTAAAAATTTTGCTCATTTCCTTTACAATATTAACAGCATATGTTCTAATATTTTCATCTTCAATACTACAAAAGTGCATTGATAATTCACGAAGTTGTTTTGCGAAGGTTGGGTCTTGAATGAAGAATTTGCGATCGTCGGAAAGATTCGATATTTTACTAATCTCATTTGCAAGAGAATTACACACACCATCAACAACTGCTTCGTGAGTAATTGGCGTTTCTTCTTGATGTTGATTAGGATTGTTTTTAATGCTTTCGGCGAAATCTTTTAACACGGGGTACAATATAATTAGTTTAATTTCAAATATTATTTACATATTTTCAAAAAGCCAATGCGTTTTTTGTCGATTTTTAGCACAACCTATGCGTTTTCTGAAAAAATAATCGCATTGGTATTTTGAAAAATTCTAATGTTAAGTCTTCTTAACTAACTAATAACACTAATATGCCTACTACTATACGCAATGCGAACCTTGGAGACCTTTACGGAATCAAAAACCTCTACCTTGATATCACGGAGAAATATCCTGATAACCTTACCCCATTCACAAACGAAGTAACCGACGATTTCATTTTTGACGGTCTGCAAGCTGCTTTGGAAAGAGGTTATGCGTTCGTTATGGAAAAAGATGACGAAATTATTGGATATTCCAAAGGTTATACATCAAAAAACATTCGTAAAGCTCATATACTGGAAAATATAACTACAATTATACGCAGTGACTATGTTAATGGTATTTTTGGATATAAATTAATTAAAGAGGTTAATAAACATTACCTTTCAAATATGAAGCATATCCATCACATGTATATATATCCACATATATTTAATTCAGGTTCTATAAAGCTCTTAACACAACTTATTGGTGCAAAAGCACAAACAGTTAATTCCAATGCTATAGTATGTAAGGATGGTTTACTTGCGGATGAAGTTATGTTGGTGTTAAATAACAACAATTTTTCTTACGAAAGTTTGTATAAATATCAAGAATATTTAACGCAAATATATAGCAAAAAAAGTTATAATGATAAATATCAAACCAAATATGATGATCTATCGTTTATAATGCCTTTTGCACATTCTCTAAATTCACAAATAGCATGATTAAGTATTGTATCAATTTGTGAAATAAGATAATACTTAATTTGTGGTAATATACCTTTGACATTTATAACACTAACATTAGTGTCAGTTAAAGGTACATCACAAAATAAGCTTGAACCATGACCAGCTGCAACAAATTTAATAATCATTGCGTAATCTGCATTATTAATTTTAATGCGTTGTTTGTCGTAAATTGATTGGAAAAGTTCACGATAATTTTCACTAATCTTGTAATCATCAACCATTATAAGATTTTCGGCAAAAATATCTTCTTTTGTGATATTTTTCTTGTGAACAAGTGGGTTGTCTTTGTGGACAATAAGTGCTGGGTCTATATCAATTATTTCAATAATATTTACGTCATTTGGTACTTCAAACGCAGGAAAAATTGCAATATCAACAATATTTCTGCGGAGTAAATTAATGGCATTTGTACGATCTGTGTTGTATAATGAAATATTGCTGCTATCGATCGTTTTTTTCATATCTTTCAATATCAATGGTATTATTGTGCATATAGCAGAATGAGTTGAAGCAATGGAAATTGATTTGAAGTCTTCTTCTGTACGAAGGGCATTGCCAATTTGAGTTAATGATGGAGACACTTTTTCGTACAAAGTGTGTGCGTGCTTTGTTGGGTGCATTGTGTTTCCAATTTGCTCAAAAAGTGTAATTCCACCAAGCATTTCTTCAATGTCATCAATTGCACGCGTTACAACACTTTGCGAAACAGACATATTTTCCCCCGTTTTTGTGTATGATTTACAAATATACGCTTCGCAAAATAACTTCAGTTTCATAAAACTAACTCTGCGTGGGTTCATGTGTGTGTAAATAAATTAAAAACTTGTACGAAGACCAATTGACAAAAACATTCCGTGCAGTGGGTTTATTGCCGTTGTTGTTCCTGAATTTTGATAGCTTGCGGAGGCAAAGTCATAATAACCAAGTTCATAAAGGGTTGTAAGTTTTATTCTTCCTGAATTGGAAAGATCCTCACTTAATGAAACAACAGTTGTGTTCATTTTATTGTTCATAAAACTTGTTTGAATATGGGAAATTCCGAATTGATACGAACTTATTGCATAGGAAATTCCAAGGTCAGATGTGTAGGAATCTGCAATGTTGGGTTGACTTGAATCGTTTTGAATAACTAAACTTTTGCCTGAGTTTGAATAAGAACCAGCAAGTGTGAAGCCAATGTATGAAATGTTTGCTCCGACTGAATATTGTTGTAAATTATTACGCGTAAATGTTGCAGATGTACTTTTTTCAATCGAAGCAAATTCGCCCGAAATTGAAGTATTAAGTGAAATGCCATTCCATTCGTTAAGGTAATTTATTGCAACGGATGTGATATCTTTCATAAACATTTGCTGTTGATTCGTGAACGAATTTCCGCGTTTATCAACAGTTGGATTTGCAAAATTGTTCGTTGTTGGTTGGTAAGAAAAACCAAGTTTGAATCCAGAATATCGGTTCGTTGTGAAGTTAATTCCCGCATTTGCGTAAGACCAATAAGGCGAAGGTTGTGCGTAATTTGAACCATCGCTCAAAAATTGACTTGAAGCAAAACCTTGTGAAGTTAAAGGTTTCGATTGCAGTATGAAAATGGGGTTATAACCAGATGAAGAAACGGTTGGAAGTGAAACGAATCTGAACCAGTTTCCGTTCACACCTTGGTCGTTTTTCATTGGGGTTGAAGAATTGACTGTTAAATTTGTTGCAGTTGATTGCTGTAAACCAAGCCTTATTTGTGCTTGAATTGGTTGTGATTGCATGTTTTTGATCTCGACATATCCCTGATTTATTGAGGCAATTGAAGCTGTGTCATCGTATGAATTTGAACCAAGGGTAAGGTCAAGAACTCCCTTAAATTGTTCGCCGGAATCAGAAATTTCAACAATTGAACGCGCGTTAATTCTTCCGTTTGCATTGGAATTTTGGTTGGAAGTGAAATTGATGCCATCAGAAGTTTTATTGGAATTGCCACCAAGAGAAGTTTCAATAAAACCCTTGTGTTTGATTGTATATTGCGGTTTGTTTTCTTGTGAAATTTGCGAATTTGCATTTTGTGGTGGCGAATAAAAAAATGATTTTCCCGCGTATTCTGCAGGTTTTTGACTTGCAAAAACGCTTGAAGTGAATGTTACTAATAACAAAAAAATGAATTTCATTTGTGATTTCTAATAATTTGCGGGACTTCTTTTTCTGAAAAAAATTTTGCTTTCGAACAATTTACTTGCAAGATAATTAAAGCAAAAATAAGAATTTTCATAGTTTTTTTAAACATTTAAAACGAAAAATTAATTAATCAATAAAAAAATGAATGCAATTTTTGACGAAGAAAGATTTTCCCGTAATATTTTACTCGAAGGTATTGGAATTGAAGGACAGGAAAAAATTTGTTCCTCTTCCGTTGCGTGCGTTGGTTCTGGTGGGCTTGCAAGCCATGTTTTACCAATTTTGGCTTCGTGTGGCATTGGAAAACTTGCAATTATTGATTTTGATGAAATTGCTCCATCAAACCTTCCAAGGCAAACAATGTTTTGTGAAAAAGACATTGGTTTAAAAAAAGTTGATTGTGCAAAAAAATTTCTTTTGGAACGAAATTCTTCGTGCCAAATTGAAGCAATTTGTGAAAATGGAACAGATTATTTACACAAAATTGCAGAAAATTACGATGTAATTCTTGATTTAACCGATTCCCTAGCCTCCCGCCTTAATTCAAACAAGGTTTGCCTTGAATTTCAAAAACCGTTTTTTACGGGGTCTGCTCGTGGTTTTTCGGGGCATATTTATTCGTTTGGAAATCATTTGAAATCCAATCAATTACCTTGCTACGCCTGCCTTTTTGAAGATATTTCCGAACAAGAAGTTACGCAAATGCAAGGGCTTGGGGTTTTTTCGCCCATTGTTGAAATAATTGGTGGGTTTATTGCTTCAAATGTGTTGAAATATTCAGCAGGAATGAAGCTTGATTTTCAAGAATTCTTAGTTTTGGATGTTATGAATGGAAATAAAAAAACAAAAATTTTAAAAGATACACAATGCAAAGCGTGCGGGAAATAGTTGAAAACCTCAAAAAAATTGGCGTTGAAGAAATTGTTGATGATACAAGGAAAATTACGCCAAATTCTGCATTTTTTTGCAGTTCAAAAGCAAAAGAAATGGGGTATGATATTCAAGCCCGAAAACTTGGTGCAAAATCTGTTATTCAAGTTTCGCAAAGCATTGAAGAAGGGTTTATGAACTTGGAATCATGGCAGAAATTCGTTGCTGTTTTACAGGAATTTTATGGTGAAATAAACGCGAAAATGTTTGCAATAACAGGCACAAACGGCAAAACTTCAACCGTGCATTTTGCATCATCTCTTTGTTCTTTAATTGGTGAAAAATCGGCAAGTATTGGAACAAACGGAATTTGTGTTTACGAAAACGGCAGCGTTGTTTTGCAAGAAAAAACAGGGTTGACAACACCAACTTGCGTGCAAAATCACTTGGCAATTTTTCGCTTACAAAAAAGCGGTGTGAAGTTTATTTTTATGGAAGCCTCTTCAATTGGTATTGAACAAGGAAGACTTGATGGTATTGAATTTGATGCCTCCTGTTTTTCAAATTTCACGCAAGACCACCTTGACTATCACCACACAATGGAAGAATACTTCAAGCAAAAACTTCGCCTTTTCAGTGAATTCACAAAAAAAGATGGTGTTTGTATTTTGAATAGTAGCGATGTGAAATCTGAAGAAATTACAAAAATATGCAAAAATATTGCGTTAAATAATCTGATATTTTTTGGGAAAAATGACAATATTTTGCAATCGTTTACGCAAAATTTGGAAGGTTTTTTGCTCAACTTTGGAAAAATTCACGCACAATTTTACGCAAGCGGAAATTTTCAAGTGCTAAATTTAATGTCCGCTGTGCATTCTTTACTGTTTTTTGGCTTCAAAATTGAACAAATTGCGTTGCAAATTCCAAAACTTTCTCCCCCCGAAGGCAGAATGCAGACGGTCAAAATTGGGCAAAAAACTTTTGTGATAGATTATGCCCACACGCCGGATGCTCTTGAGAATGTCTTAAAAAACATTGCGGGAAATAAAATTTGCGTTTTTGGTTGTGGTGGAAATCGTGATTCTGCGAAAAGAAAAATTATGGGGCAAATTGCTTCAAAATTCGCAAATTTTGTGATAATAACAAACGACAACCCACGCTTTGAAAACCCGCAAGATATCGCGAGTGAAATTTTTTCGGGCATTTCACAAAGTTTTTTTGATAATACTAAAATAATTCTTGACCGCAAGGAAGCAATATTATTTGCGGAAAAAATTTGTAAAAACGGTGAAACCGTTGTAATTGCAGGCAAAGGAAGTGAGGATTATCAGGAAATAAGCGGAACAAAATTCCCTTTTTCAGATATTGAAATTGTGAAATTTCTAATGAAATAACTTATTATTTAACAGTAATTCCGTGATTTTCAATATCAAACGAAAATGTAATTATTTTCTTTTTGGAATCCACAGGTGCACCCATAAAGTTTTTTGCAGGAGTAAACTTCCAGCGTTTGAATTCAATCAAAGCAACCCTATCCAAGCGAGTATGTCCGCTTGATTCAACAACTTGTGCGGAAATTATCTCGCCATCTTTTGAAACAACATATTCAATCGTAACATTTCCAGATTCTCCCATTTGGAAGGAAATTATTGGGTAAAGTGGCGGTTCGTTGTTCAATCCAAAGTGGCTTGCATCACTTACGGGTTCTAAATCTTCGCCTTGTTCTGCTTCTTCCTCGGAAGAATTTTCATGGGTGGATTCCTTCATAATTACCTCTTGTGCAATTGAGGATTTTTCTTGTGTAATTTCAGATTTTGGCAAATGACTAACATCTTTTGGCTTGGTTTTTTCTGGAATTGGAACGGGTTTTGGATTTTCAACAGGTAATTCTTTTGGTTTTTTTTGGAAATCTTCTGGTTTTATTTTTTCAACTTTGTTCACTTTGCTTTCGTCGCTTGAAGCGGATTGTTCGGCAGGTTTATGAACAATTTTGTATTTTTTCATTGAAACAGAGTGCGTTTTCTTCTTGCTGTGTGAAAAATTGGCAAAGATTGTGCCGTGCGTTTGTAATATTAACGCAAATACTATAATATTTACAACAAAAGAAACGCTAATTCCCTTGTTGTAACTATATCTTTGTGGCAAAGCACTGTACATTGTTCTGTTTTAATTCACCACACACTTGTTTTGCAGATTCCGCCGTTTCAAAGTATTCAACTAACACTTTGAAGAGATTTTTTTCCGGAAAATGTTTGACTTCAACGCGAAATTTGCTTACGGCAGGAATTTTTGAAACGCGTGATTTCATAAGTTCGGCCTCTTCTTTTGTTGAAAATGCACCAACTTGAATTACGAATGTTTGAAATTCGGGGTTTTTCATAACGGTTTGTGTTACGGTTGGTTTTTCTTCAAGGGTTTTTGGTTTGGTAAGCTTGGAATCGTTTTTTATGAGAGTTTGTTCAACCGGTTTTGCTTCAGCTTTTGGCTTAATACCTTGCGTTGCAGGTTCAATTTTTTTTGTAATTTCTTGTTTGGCAACGGGTTTTGAAGGTGTTGTTGGTACCGGGGTATTGGCGGTTGTTGATAAAGACTTTGGTTCAACTTTTGCCTCTTTTACAGGGGCAGGTGAATTGGAAGATTCAACAGGTTCAACAACTTGAGTTACCTGAGAATGTGCCTCAACTTGTTCTTCTTTTACAATTTGAGCATCAGTTTCCTGAGCTTTAGCCTCCTGCTTTTCCTTCATTTTAATGCGATAAAGGTTTAAATTTGATTCCACAGCTTGGTGACTGTTGTAGTTTGAGTCAAAATATTGCTTGGAAAAATAAACAACAACGCATAAAATTGCGGCAACGATAAGAAAAATTCCAATTTTAATGTATCTTCTATTCATATATTATTTTTTAAAAATTGTGCCGCAGTAAGTGCATTTTGCAATTCCGGATTTCACGGAAAAATACACTTTCGGGTGTTTTGAAGAAGAATCTTCGCCAACGCAAAATGTCTTATTTTCCAATGAAGGTTTTTCAACCTTAATTTTACTGCTTGGGTATGATATTTTAACACTTGCCAAAGGAACATGTGTGTGCATAGTTGAAATATGACTTGAAATAAGGTTTTATATTAATCAATATTGGCATTTTTTTTGTTGTCAAATATTTCTTTTATAAATTGTGTAAACTTTCTTCACGAAATTACTTGACTATTTCCCGCAATGGATATTTTTCTAAATTATGTTTGGAAATTTCTATGGAAAGTGATTATTCATTTAATTCTTCGTTTGATGTTATAATTGTTGGAGCAGGAGGCTCCGGACTTTCCGCCGCCCTATTCCTTGCGGAATCAAACCCTGAAATAAATGTTGCGATTCTTTGCAAAACTTATGCAATGGGAAGCCATACAACTTCGGCAAAGGGTGGAATTAATGCTGCTCTTGGAAATATTAAGGAAGATTCCGTTGAATTTCATACTTACGACACAATTAAATCAGGAAAAGGTTTATGCGATGAAATTCCAACGAAAAAAATGTGTAAGGAAGCTCCGTTTGTGATTGAGTATCTTGAAAATATTGGTGTTGATTTTGACAAAACTCCAAATGGGAAAATTGACCAGCGAACCTATGGCGGGCAAACAATTCACTTTGGAAAAGAACTTGCTAACCGTGCTTGTTTTGTGAAAGACCACACGGGGCATGACATTATGAAAAACCTTCATAAAAAAGTTCTTGATTCCAAAAACATTGAAATTTTTAACTATCATCAAGTTGTTGATTGTGCCTTTAATGGAAATGAAGATGATGAAAATTACGCAAGTGTTATTACTTATGATATTCCAAGCGGTAATTTGAAAGTATTCGGGGCAAGGTTCGTAATTTTTGCAAGTGGGGGTTTTTCTCAAATTTACGCAACAAATTCTTCTTCAAGCCTTTGCACAGGTTGTGGGCACAGGGTTTTATTTCAAAATGGATTCAAGTTTAAAGATGTCGAACTTGTTCAATTTCACCCAACGGGCTTGAAGAATCTTGGAATTTTAATTTCGGAAGCTTGTCGTTCCCAAGGTGGATATTTACGCAATTCGAACGGCGAAAGGTTCATGGGGAAGTATCACGAAATGGAAGAACTTGCACCAAGGGATATCGTTGCAAGGGCAATATTTTTGGAATCAAAAGCGGGAACAAATGGCGATAGTCCCGTCTTTCTTGACCTCACGCACATTGAAAAATCAATTATTTTGGATAAACTCACAAGTTCTTACACCGTTGCAAAGCATTTTGCAAAAGTTGATATTACAACAACAAAACTGCCAATTTTCCCAACTGCACACTACAACATGGGTGGAATGCTTGTTGATGAAAACTATTCTTTAAATGGAGAAAATATTTTTGCAATTGGCGAACTTGCATGTGCTTCGGTTCACGGTGCAAACAGGCTTGGTTGTAATTCTTTATTAGAACTTTTCACAAGTGCAAAAATTGTTTGCGATGCAATTTCACAAAAATTCACGAAGAATTTCATTCCAGAAAAAAGAAAAATTTCAAATCAAGTTCGTGAAAAAATTTCCAAATTTGAAAAAACGAATATCAACATTTCAATTGAAGAAATTCTTGATATTAGAAGTCAAATTTGTAAAGTTATGGATTTAAATGCCTCAATTATAAAAAATGGGAATGACATGCAAACAGCACTTACACAAATTAACAAAATTTACGAAAACATTATTCACATGAACAATTTTTCACAAAAACCGTTTGATGAATCCTTCATTGCATTATTTGAAGTTCAATCAATGGTATTGATGGCAAAATCTGTTTTAACTTGTGCAATCGAAAGGAAGTATTCAATTGGTTCGCATCATCGCGAAGATTTCCCCTTCGCAATTGAAAACCCACAACATACAATTTTGAACAACCTGTTTCAAATTTCGTAATTTTGCAAAAATTTTTTGACGAAAAAATTTCACGAAAAAGCTTGACAATAGAAAAAATAGCATTCTTGAATGGTTTAACGGGTGATTAGCTCAGCTGGTTAGAGCAATTCTCTTACAAAGAATAGGTCTGGGGTTCGAATCCCTAATCACCCACCATTTTTTCCCCCTTGTTCCATAAGGGTTTGCTGTGGTTTTAAGATTTTTATAAAATCCAAAAAATCCCTCCTTGTCCGTTCCTTGTCCGTATATGAATAGATTTCATTTCTTTTTGTCCGCTTGGTTTTTCTTATAAAAGAATAATTTGTGCGTGAATAAAAAAATAAAACATTTTACTTGACAATTATGTTTAATGATAACAGAACATTTATATAAATATCATTTTATTGATTATGCAGGAAAATAAAACTTTTGGCTCGATTGTTCGTGAGGCAAGGTTGCAAAAGAAAATTGGTTTGCGTGAATTTGCCATAATGATGGATTTAAGTCCTGCTTATATTAGTCAAATGGAGGCGGATATTTGTAAGCCACCAAAAGAAGAAAATATTAAAAATATTGCAGAAAAATTGGAAATTAATGCAGACAAACTTCTTGCAATTGCAGGGAAAATTTCCGATGATGTGCGTGAAGCAATTTTACAAAAATTTCTTGAAGCACCAGAAGTTGCAGGTCTTTTTAGAAAAACAAAAAACATAAAATATTTAGTGGAAGAAGATGAGTGATGCGTCAGATTTAGATGATTGTTTTATTGAAAGCAAGGCAAATCAAATATTACAGAATGCAAGGCAAGGTGGTTATTACAACGGAAATTCACACACACCACTTGATGAAATATGCGACCAGCAACTTGAATTGAAATATATCATTATAAATCTTCCGCAGACAAGAAACGGCGATGACATTGGAGGATATATACATTTTCAAGAAAAAAGCATTGTATTAAATCACTTGGAATATAAAAATTCATACCACAAAGGCAGAATAAACTTCACAATAGCACACGAAATAGGACATTGGATTTTGCACAAAGGTTTATATGACTATGATAAACCAAAATTTATACTATTACACACCGAATTTTCGGAAGAGTTGGACAAGTTTGAAACGCAAGCAGATTTCTTTTCCGCCTGCTTATTAATGCCAAGAAATCTTGTAATTCAAAAATGGAAAGAATACAAATCTTATTCCGCACAAGAAAGGAGAGCTATTCTTGCAGATTTTTTCCGTGTTTCCGACCCAGCAATGCACAGAAGACTTTATTTCTTAAAATTATATCAAACCCTATGAGTAAATTATTTCTTTCTTTTAATGCTTTTTATCGAATAATTGTTCGATGTTTTGTGAACTTTATAACTTAATGCCATAATATATGCCAACCCCTACTCAAAATGAACACACACTCCTTTCAAAATATTACACCGAAGAGCAAGTTGCTGAATTTCTTAATAAAACCATAAATTCTTTGCGTGCCGATGCCTCCCGAAGGAAGGGAGCACCACGAACGGTGATTGGTAAAAGAGTGTTATATAATAAGAATTCCTTTGAAGCTTGGATTTTAGAAAAAGAAGTGAGGTTTGATTTACGAAAGTAAAAATCAAAAGTCCGCCAAGACACCCCTCACTTTCTTATATTCTTAAAGCTCAAGCTTTTTTGGAAATCAAGACAATTTTTTGATTTTATATGCCAAAGAGCTTCAACCCGAATTTAATAATTGCAAATCGTTCTTATACAACGGAAAAAATTTGCACACTTTATGAAAAGCAAAAGTTGCACCCTCAAACTATTCGTGAATGGGTTCACAATGAAGGTTTGAAGGTGGTTTCAATGAAGCCGATTGTGATTTTAGGCAAAGACCTGAAAGACTTCTTTAAGAGCAGAAACTCACATAAACGCAAGCTTGCATTCAATGAATTTAAGTGTGCAAAGTGCAAAGCCATTTCAGAGCCTCAAAACAAGGAAATTTCAATTTATTACAACAAGAACGGAAGCATTCGTGCAGTTGGAATTTGCCCCGTTTGTGAGTTTGAATTTGGTAAAATTTATAAGAAATCTGTGCAACTTCCGGTGCAACTGTTGAAATTTCAGATGATGGCACTATGCAATACCTCACACAATAGCTCCAACACTAACATGAATGAGCCTCAAGAAAGCAGCTCAAATGAGCCACAAATTGCCATAAACACTCACGCACAAGAGTGCTTAAACAATAATGAGGAAGTAGCCCTAAATCAAAACATTTTTGAAGAAAATTTAAGCTCCAAGTCTAGACCACGTGGATACTAAAACTCCGCACAATAACTACACTAGTAGCCAGAAAAACAAGACTTAAGAAGTTTTGAGCTTTCTGTTCGTACCTCGTTGCTACCTTGTGAAAGGCTTTGATTTTGAGG